>Ga0272443_10002603_pt1 | contig 22734 bp, 12 predicted proteins | sample SSMAcet12_FD_193581 | JGI IMG/M metagenome (GOLD analysis project Ga0272443, IMG submission 193581) | Marine sediment archaeal communities from Little Sippewissett salt marsh, Falmouth, MA, United States - SSM-Acet-12 | ecosystem: Environmental > Aquatic > Marine > Wetlands > Sediment ...
TGATCTACATCATTGACGGGATCTGGGGAGGTGAGAGCTGGCAGGGATGGATCAGTAAATACAAATCAGACCCGTTCAATAGTGATTATCCGAACTCCCTTTTTGTGGGGCAGGATCCCGTGGCACTGGAGTCTGTCTGCTATGATGTGATGTTCCAGGAATACATCTCTGACCCGTCCAAGATCAACTATCCCGTTCAATTCAAGGCCGAAATTGCCGATCACCTCAAACAATGCGCCAGCAGTGATTACTGGCCTGCGGCAATCCAGTACGATCCGGAGGGTGACGGGACTCACATCGGCAGCCTGGGCGTTTTTGAGCACTGGAACAATCCCACGGACAGGCAGTACTCCAGGAATCTGGGAACGGGTGACGGCATTGAACTGCTTTATTACAATGCGGCCTCAACTGCAGTTACGTCAGACACGGACCATTCCGTGAACATTGCTGTTCCCAATCCATTTTCAATCCGGACTGAATTCACAAGGCCGGAGGGGATTTCGAGAAATTCGGTGCTACGGGTGTACAACACGGAAGGTCAGCTGGTCAATGCATTTCGTTTCTCCGGTTCAGACGTGATCTCCTGGGATGGTTCCGGTTCCGACCGGAACAGGCTGCCCGGCGGATTGTATATCTATATCATTCACGATGTAATGAATGATGCCCGGTACAGCGGCAAGGTCATCCTGCAGTAACTGCGTACCCGACCAAAAACATCCCTCAGAAAGTAAATGGCTGTATAATCAAATATGGCCCCTTTTGCTTTCGGGACGTTTTGTCGTGAAGTGGTTGTTGCTTCGCAAAAATCCCAGTTCACTCCCAATACGTCCCTTCAGCAGGTGCACATATTTGATTCCTCCGCCGAATACAAAGAAGGGTGCCTCGAAAGGGCACCCTTCTTGATCAATCTGTTTCGAGTAGAGCTGCTATTTGATGAATTTCGCGACGATATCGCCGGTTTTCACAAAATAGATGCCCCGCGCGTAGCTGCTGATGTCAAACGTGTGCACGTTGCCACTGACCAACACTTCTTCAATTTTCTGCCCCACGCTGTTGTAAATACTTACAACGGTGTTCACCGAGGCAAGCTCAACGGTCAGCTGGTTCACAGCAGGATTCGGATAGATCTTCAGGGGATCCACGCTGTGCTGCTCAATGCCTTCCGGCCAGGTCACGGTGATCTCAAGCATGTCGTATTTCTCGCTGTCGTCCGATGCCCTGGCGATCACGGTCACCGTCCCGACGGTATCGCCGGTCAGGAGGCCGGTCTCATCAATGGTGGCATCCCCTGTCCCGGGCTCCACGCTCCAGTATACATCCGTGTAGTCGGCGTCCGCCGGCTGGACATCCGCCAGCATCTGCAGCGTCCCTCCCAGGGCAACCACCGCATCGCCGTCAGCACTCACTTCGATGGTTTCCACCGGTTTGTAATCGGTGAGCAGGGCCAGGTCGTTCTCATTGTAAAGAATGACACTGTCGATGTACAAAGTGGGTTCATGATGTCCGGCGAAGAAATTGAAATGCTCGGTGGTGTTCTCAAGCTTCTCGGAGAAGACCACATCGAATACATACTTGGTGGGCACCACATCGGTTACCACGTTCCATTCCGACTCTCCGGTGGAGAGTTCGTGGGTGGAGGTGCCGTACCTGTTGTAATCGTTGGCAGGATCCTCAAAGTCCACATTCAATGTGTCGGAATCGTCTCCCCATGCCACGAAGGTGAGATAGTACTGGTCGGTGGCGTTGCATCCGAAATTCTGTTGGTCCATCCTGGTATCCCATACATTGGTCTGCCAGTCGTGGCCCATAATCGTTGCCACGCCATCAAACACCTGACGAGTGCCGGCCCATTCCAGGGCATTGCCAAATTCATCCACATTATTAAAATAACCGTTCCTGATCAGGTTGATCTCGGGCATGGAGACGATCTGACCGCTGATGTTCACATCAATGGATGCATCCAGGTAAGAGCCGTCCACTGTTTCAGCCTTAACGGTGACCAGCCCGTCCATGATGGGCGTAAGAACCCCTTTATTGGTGATCTTTGCCCTTCCGGTGACATTTTCAACCGACCATGCCAGGTTTTTGTTGGTGGCGTCCTCCGGAAGGACCTCGGCCTGGATATGCAACGGAAGGTTGTTCTTGGTGATATCCCCTCCGGTCAGGCTGACACTTTCCACATAGACCTTGTCGCCGACACCCTGAAAGGTGAGGATGCCGCATTCGTCCATGCTGTTCCAGGACTCATTGGCGTCACCGTACAATCCTTCATTGGCCCAGACAGCACGCTTGCGGGCAGCATCACCCGGGTCCCTGTCGATGATGGTCACATCGAAACCCACTTCTCCGCTCAGATCATTGATGGCCCCATCCTTGTCCGTCAGATATTCCATCGGGAAGAAGTACTCGGCAATATAATCCGGGTCATTGACCATCATGGCATACTTCACACCCAGGTCATCAGCGTCCACTTCTCCGTCCACGCCGGCATCCAGGAGCGTGCCGTCGTTCTTCCCTTCCTCAAACGGCGGGGCACACTGGTGGTGACCGCTGCCCGGCTGTCCTTCTGACGAGGCTCCGCCATCATCCTGAAGAACGTAGTTGCAGTCGAAATAGATCTCGGGTTTGTCGTATTCCCAGGAATTTCCGATAGGTTCCACTGCGTAGTGGGGATAGAACACGTCATCATTGACGACGAGGAGCACATAGATTCCCTCGCCTTCCACCCACACCATCTTCCAGTATGATTCTCCGGATGCCCCGATGGTGGGAAGCTCGCTCTGGAAATTTCTATCGATGGGCATCGCTTCGCAATCATTCCAGAGTTCATCCACCACACCATCCACATCAGGTCCTACGGCAGCCTTTTTCACCTCATGCGTGGGCCTGTCCTGGGCAGTAACCCCCGCAACAAAGATTGCGCATAGAAAAAGTGTAAAGATTTTCAATTTCATAGCTTAAGTTTTTAGTTAGACATAGATGCAATCTGAACATGATCCAGATTGCCTACCAATATATAAATTTTTATGTCAAAATAGGACAATGCCAGGAAATTTCGATTCACAAATCCAAAAAAAAATGGCAATGTGCATGAATGCTTGGCAGTGAATGATAAATTGTGTATGTTTCCATGCCAGTTTCACTCCCGTTCATGAAAGGAACCGATTCCGGGGCAAAAAAGGGCCCGGACACACGTAAGATCTGGTTCAGGATGATCACCCTGAGCCTGCCGCTGGTCATCCTGCTGCTGCTCGAAGGGATCCTGAGGATCTTTTCCTACGGCAGCGACACGGGGCTCTTCATCCCCAATCCCAGGGAAGGATATGAACAATACATGATCCTGAACCCGGAGGTGGGTAGGAAGTATTTCCGGAAGCTCGAATATGATACGCCCCCAAACGACATTTTCCTGAAGCGGAAACCGGAAGGGACCTTCCGCATCTTCGTGATGGGAAGCTCCACAGTGGTGGGCTTCCCCTACGAAAAAAACCTGATGTTCTCACGGATCCTTCATAAAAGGCTGCAGGATGCATATCCTGACCGGGAGATCGAGATGGTCAACACCGCCATTACGGCCATCAACAGCCATACCCTCCTGGATTACACAGGGGAAATCATCCGGCATGATCCGGATGCCGTCCTGGTCTACGCCGGGCACAACGAGTTCTACGGGGCATTCGGGGTGGCATCCAACGAAAGCATGAGCAAAAGCCGGCTGCTTACCCGGACCCACCTGGCCCTGATGGACCTGCGGCTCTACCAGTTTTTCAGGAACATCATCGGCGCTGTCATGGACAGAGCAGGCGGTGCCGGGAGGGAGGCGGTGCACGGCACCCTGATGAAACGGATGGCTGCCGGGCAGACGATCCCCCTGGGCAGCGACCGGTACCGGCTGGCCATGAAACGGTTCGAACAAAATATGCAAGCGCTGGTCAGGCGGTACACCCGGAAGGACATCCCCGTTTTCATCAGCGAGGTGGTCAGCAACCTGCGGGATATCCCTCCCCTGAGCGCGTTGTCGTCGGGACAGGAAGACGAGGCCTGGCAAAAGTTTTCCACGGCACGGCAGGCTTATGCAAAAGGCGAATATGACACGGCACTTACCTTGTTTGAGGAAGCGAAGGATCTTGACGGAGTCCGTTTCAGGGCCAGCGGCGAAGTGAACAGGATCACCCGGGAACTTTCACAGACACAAGGAGTATATCCGGTCTCCATGCCGGACCGGTTCCGGGAGGCATCTCCCGGGGGCATTACAGGGAACAACCTGATGACCGAACATGTGCACCCGAATGTTGCAGGCAATTTCCTGATGGCGGATGCATTTTTCAGGGAGATCGTTGCTTCGCACCTGCTCGGGGAGATGCAGCATATTGTATACCCGTCCGATTATTACAAAATAAACTGGGGATACACCGCACTGGACAGCCTGCTGGGGCATCACCGGGTGACCAATCTGAAAAGATACTGGCCCTTTGTTCCTCCGGACGCGGATCTTCCTGATTACCGGTTGCACTACCGTCCGCATTCGGCATCTGATTCCATCGCATTCGAGGTCTTCAGGAACCCGTCGCTTTTCCTGGACGAGACCAGGCTCTCCCTGGCCAGACAGTATGAAGCCGGTGGCTACCATGCGGCCGCCTGCAGGGAATACGAAGCGTTGCTGTGCACAAATCCTTACTTGGCTGAGAACTACAGGGATGCAGCCACCTGTCTCCTGCAACTCGGGGATCTTCCCCTGGCACTGGAATATTTTAAAAGGTCACAGGAATATGAACGCTCATTCTATGCCAGCTACAGGATGGGCGAGATATCCCTGATTAAAGCGGATTACGGCAATGCCAGGAGGTGTTTCCGGGAGGCTTTCGAATTAACAGAGGATCAGACCGAGCGTCTGAAGACCCTGGGGAAACTCTACACGGCATATGTTTACGGAAACCGGGAAGACGATGCGCGGGCAATCGCTGAACAGCTCCGGAGATACGAGGCAGGGCAGTACCTTGCGATCCCTCCGAAAAAATATACCTACCTTCGCTATGTCCCTTACCAGACACGGGAACAGGTCACTGCCGCACTGCAGGTGCTGGAGGAGGGAGACGCGGAAAGAGCCCTGTCCATCCTGGAAAACTCGCTCCGCATTTATGACTCGCACGTGGCCCGCAGGTATGCAGGGGAGATCTCTATCCGGCTGGACCGGCCCGGGGAAGCCCTTGATCATTTTTCCCGGGTATACGATGAATTCGCCTTTGATCCAGCATTCCTTCAGGAATTCATTTATCTTTGCATCGGCCAGGAGGAGTTCCGGAAAGCCTCGGAATCACTTGAGAGGCTGAAGGCTGTGGATCCGGACAACGGATCCGTTGAAATCCTGGCCGGGCTGCTTGCACAGGCACAATAAGATAACCGGAACGAGATGGAATTCCTGCAAGACCTCTGGAAATATATCCGGGAACGGAAGAAGCTCTGGCTGATCCCGCTGATCCTCATCCTGCTCATATTCGGGATCCTGATCGTTTTGAGCAGCGGCAGCGCCCTGGCTCCCTTTATCTACACACTCTTCTAATATGCCGGCCGCTCCGGTTTAATGTGCCGGCTGCACCACCAGTTTCCCCAGCTGCAGGTCATTCCCCGTCTTCATCCGGACCAGGTATACCCCTGACTGCCAGCCGGAAAGATCCACTGTCGCCCTGTCCTCGTGCAGCTGACCGCTGAACACCTTGCGCCCAAGGCTGTCAAAAACATGGATCATGGCCGGTTGTGAACGGGATTTGTTGAAGTGGAACGTGGTCATCCCAGATGCCGGGTTGGGATAGATCAGGAAAAGTCCCGCCTCCTGAGAGGACCCGGGATTCATCCGGCCGGAAACCGGCTGCCTGAATTCAAACCAGTTCAGGTTGTGCTCGTCCCCCGTCACCAGCAACCGGATCAGATACTTTCCCTCATTCAGCGTAATCGGAGTCGTCTGGGTGGTCCAGCTCTGCCATCCGCCGGTCCGCTCAAACAACATGTTGCCCAGCACCTCGAACCTGTCTTCCTGCTTTTCCAGGATCTGCAGGCCCGCGTTGTATCGTTCCGTGGCGATGCGGAAATCCATCAGGTAGTCCCCCGCCCCGGGCACATACAGCACATAATCAAGGTAATCGCCCCGGTCGGCATAACCGGTGTTCTGTCCCCCTCCCGCATCCGTGCAGGTCTCCAGCTGGAGCCCGCTGTTCCCGTAAAAATATTCTGCCTGGATCCTTGCCGGGACCTGGAAGTGCCTGGCCAGCTTGTTCTGCACCGGCAGGGAGGTGAACGGTGTGAGCGGCTGGTCACCGTGCATGATGCCGCTTCCTGAATAGGTGACCTGTAGGGATTCATTGAAGAAGAGGGGTTCGGAGGAGGCCAGCACCAGCACGCGTGCCGTCTCTCCGCTCAGCTCCGCGTTCTCCATCTCCTTTTCCGATCCGCTCCCGGTCAGGGAAAAATCCGACACCTCCGGCGATGCAGGTGCGGTCACCTGCTTGTTGAGGGTGATGTATATCTTGTTGTCCAGGACGGAGGTAACCGCGGAAAGGGCTTTGAAGGGCAGCAGCGTTACCGGCTGCGGATTGCTGAACCTGAAATAATTCAGGTTTGAACCGCCCCTTTCAAAGACGATCTTCACACGGACCGTACCTTCCGGCAGGATGACCTCCCCGATCTCCGTGGAAACCCATTGCTGCCATCCGCCGGTGGCGGGCAGTTCAACGGGACCTGAGGCATCCGCCCCGTTTACCTCCACATGAATGCGGGACCCGTTCCCGGCGGATGCAGAGCGCAGTTCCATGGTGTAAGCCGCCGCAGAATCATTGATCAGCGTGTAGCTGACCCACTCGCCGTTTTCAGTCCATCCGATATTATACCCGTTGCTCAACGGCGCATCCCCGCAGGGCTCAAGGTCCACCCCGTCGTTCCTGAAGGCCCAGCCGCTGTTCCAGGTGGTATAGGTGCCATCCATGTCGCCGTGGTAATCGGCCGTATCCACGTCGAAATAGGCATATCCGTTGCGACCCAGGTCATATTCCGGGGCAAACACCGTGTCATGCACCGTGCGGCGGACAAAGGGCAGCGTTTCCGTGGTGTGGGGCTGCCGGATCATGGCATCCACCACATCCTTCTGGAAGTGGCAATTCTCGATCCGGTGCCGGTCCGCAAAAGTGAGCACCGCCTGGAAAGCCTCCTCTGCAGAGAGGAAAGGTCCGTTCCCTTTCCAGTTGTCGATCAGCTGCAGGTAGTCATCGTTGATCTCCACGCGCAGGGGATTGTTGATCCCCGCCTTCTTCAGGGGCCACCAGGACCAGCCGATGTTCAGGGATTCGCACAGGGTGATCAGGTTGGTGAACCATGTATTGGAATTCTCCCCCGATTCACCCAGCCAGATGGGCACATTGTAATTATTTCTCAGATCCAGCACCCAGTTCAGCGAGCCGGGATCGTTAAAGCTCCAGTATTTGTGAAAACTGTAGGCCATGTTGTCATCCCACGGAGGGGTCAGTCCGGAAAAATCGTTGGCGAACCAGTTCCCCTCGATGATGATCATGTGGTTCGGATCCACCGTCCGGATGGAATCCGTGATTCGGACAAAGAGGTTCCTCAGCTGGGAGTTATTCCCTTCCGGGAAGGTCCAGTTGGTCTCATTGATCAGGTCATATCCCCCCATCCAGGGCTCATCCCTGTACCTTTCCGCCAGCCTGGTCCACAGGGCCACCGTCTTGTCCTTGTTCTCCTGGCTCTCCCACAGGGAAGGTTTGGAAGGGTCATAATCCGAAATGGAAGCATTGGTCCCCTGTCCCCCGGGCGCCCCGTGCAGGTCCAGGATCAGATACATCTCATTGTCACCGCACCAGTCCAGCAGCGAATCGATCATTTCAAATCCCTTCTCAAGCCAGGTATGCTCTCCGCTGACGGGTTCCTCCTCGATGGGGAGGGTGAACCATTTATAATGCATGGCCACCCGCACGCTGTTGAACCCCCACGAAGCCAGGGAATCAATATCGGTCCGGGTGCAGTGGTTCTCGAGCCATACCGCATAGAAACTGTCGGTGAGCGCCTCGCCGATGGTGTTGATAAGCTTTTCCCTGAATTCGTGCTGGGTGCCGGCAATGTCACCGGTCTCCATCATATACCCTTCCTGCAGCATCCAGTTCCCCGTCCCGATACCCCTCAGGATCACGTTTTCCCCCGTCCCGTCAACGATCTGCTTCCCATCCGCATGCAGGAATCCCTGTCCCGACACAACCGGGAAACAGGCCACGGTCAGCATCAAGAGCAGCATCAGTCGCTGTTTTGCCGGAGTTGTTTTTGCATTCATGGGCGATGGTTTATTCGCGAAGATAATAAAAACCGACGCTTGCAGAAATTACAGGATTTCTTTGTAAATTGGAGTTGCGGTGTACCACATGCATACCCGAATGAAAGGCCGAATGAAGGCAGCAGGGAAACTGACCACTAAACCATTTCAGATGAGAAGATTGAATATTACTGGAAAAATTGCGTTGACCCTTGCCATTGTCCTGGGGACAGCCTCCTGCGCTGTCAACCCCGTCACCGGCAAAAAACAGCTCATGTTCATGTCCGAGCAACAGGAGGTGCAGCTCGGCGCCGAATACGATCCACAGGTGATCTCCACCTTCGGAGAATATCAGAATGATGAGTTGCTCGGCTTCATCCAGGCCAGGGCGGATGAGATGGGGAAAGTCTCCCACCGGCCCAACCTGAAATACCATGTGAAGATCCTGGACTCCCCGGTGGTGAATGCGTTCGCCGTCCCCGGCGGATACATCTACCTGACCCGCGGCATCCTGGCCCAGTTCAACAACGAGGCTGAAATGGTGGGGGTGGTGGGCCATGAGATGGGACATATCACCGCCCGCCATTCGGCCAGCCAGCAGAGCAAACAGACGATCGGACAGCTGTTGCTGATCGGCGGCATGATCGCCTCTGAAAAATTCGCTTCCTATGCCGAATACGCCATGCAGGGCATGCAGCTGCTCTTTTTGAAATTCAGCCGTGAAAATGAGCGCCAGGCCGATACGCTGGGAGTGGCCTACTCCTCCCTGATCGGGTATGATGCGGGCAAAATGGCGGATTTTTTCCAGGTGCTGGAGAAAATGAGCATGCCGGAAGGCGAAGGAGGCGTCCCCACCTTCCTCTCCACCCATCCCAGTCCGGCCGACCGGTATGAATATGTGAAACTGGAGGCGGAAAAGTGGCAGCAGAACCTGGACAACGACTCGTGGAAGGTGAATTCCGACAGCTACCTGCAGATGATCGACGGGATCGTTTACGGCGAGGATCCGAGGCAGGGATACGTGGAAGGCAACACCTTTTATCATCCCGAGCTTAAATTCAGCTTCTCGTTCCCGGCCGGATGGCAGCTGCAGAACCAGCCCACACAGGTGATCATGGCACCGGAAAGCGGGGACGCTTTGATGCTTTTCACATTTGCCCCCGGTTCATCCCTGGATGAAGCCGCGCGAACCTCGCTGCAGAACCTGGAGCTGCAGCTGCTGGAGAGCAACCAGGTCGCGGTCAACGGACTGCCCGCCATCCGCACCCTTTCCAAACAGGTGAACCAGGACCAGTCCACAGGGCAAACGCAGACGAACATCGTATATTCCCATTTCATCGATTACAGCGGGAATTTCTTTGTATTCCACGGGGTTACCACCGAAACCGATTACAACAAATACAGCGACACCTTCAGACAATACGAGACAACCTTCAACAGGCTGACCGATGCTTCCAAACTGAACAGGATGCCGGAGAGGATCTATGTGAAAAAAGTACAGCGGTCGGGTACGCTTGCCGAGGCATTCAGGCATTACGGCGTCAAACAGGAGCAGATGGAGAAACTGGCCCTGCTCAACAACCTGGAACTGACCGACCATGTACAGGCGGGAAAGCTGATCAAGGTGATCGGAAAATGAAATAATCAGTACGTACAATGAACCATCCATGTCAGAAACCAACCAATATGTCAAAGAATTTATCCTTATTCATCATTCCGGCGGCTGTCTCAGCATTTGTCCTGATGTTCAGCCACTGCGCCCCGAAGGGCAATCTTGCAGGGAACCACATGGCCTTTGATACCATTTGCTTCGGTAAAAGCGGAGGATTCGCGAACCTTACCGAAAAGTATGTCCTGGAAAGGGACGGGCACGTTTACAAAGAAATCGAAGGGGAGCTTCAGGAAATAAACAAGGTGAGGCGTCCCCTTATGAAACAGATCAAAAGCGAACTGGACAGCCTGCATCTGGGAACCATGGAACTGGATGAGGTGGGGAACATGACCTATTTCCTGGAGGTCATCTCCGACACCCTGCACAGGGTCACATGGACCGAATCCTCTGAAAATCCCGCTGTCAAAAACTTTTATAAAATCCTGGTCACCACCCTTCCAAAACAGAAACAATGAAACGGATGTTCATCTGTGCCGTCATCTCGATGGCGGTCTGTGTCGCGTATGCACAGCCGGAGCATACATTCAAGTCCCCGGAAAAAAAGTCAGAAAAACCTTCCCGGACCTCATTCAGCTACAGGACGATCAGTCATTCCGGCACCCTGAAATCTGCCGGAACCGGATCATTTGAAGCCGGGGCATCTGAGGTCAGGGCATCTGAGGCCGGGGCATCGGAATCCGGCAGGGAATTCCGGCTCTCACCACGGTTCAGCAAACCGGTCGCCCTGTGTGATCCATCCATCAAGCATGTGATCCGGTCAAAGGAAACCGGGAGCCCGGTCTTTATCGAACGCACCCGAAGCGACCTGAAATCGGCCATCGCACTTTCCCCGGAGGACCGTTTCCGGGAGTTCTTCACGGTCACGAAAGAAGTGACCCTTCTGGAAGATCCGCTCAATGATCTGAGCATCAATAAGGTATACACTGACGACCTGGGAATGACGCATGTGAGGGCCCACCAGCAACACAGGGGGATTCCGGTCTACGGGGCCGAGGTGGTGCTGCACCTGGACCGGGAAAAGGAGATTTTTACAGGCAGGCTGTGTAATGCAACTAAGATACCTGATGTGACCCCGCAGCTCGATGCAGCACATGCTGCCGGTTTTGCCATTGACGATCTGAAGAAGAATGACAGGTGGCGAGAATTGTCCCCTGTGCAAAAGACCTTCCTGAGTGACAATGGTCCCTCCTCCCGCCTGGTGATCTACCAGGATGCCGCCGGAAAGGCTGTGCTCTGTTACGAGATCGACATCAGGTCCAGCTTTATCGAGACGTGGAAATATTTCGTGGACGCTGTCACCGGACAGGTGGTCTCCTCTTACAACAATACCAAAACGGACGGACCGGTTGTCTCCTCGGGGTATGACCTGAACGGTGTGCTGAGGACGTTCGACACCTATCTGGAGAATGGCACCTATTACATGATCAACCTGGTGGAGTCCATGTTCAACCCTGAAAAAGGAGAAGGGATCATCAGGACATTCGATGCCAGCATTGATCCGGGCAATTTTACGATCGTCAGCTCATACGACAACACCTGGAACAATCCGGCCGCGGTATCGTTGCATTACGCGGCCACGAAAACATACAAATACCTTGAAGACACATTCGGAAGGATCTCCCTGAACGGGCAGGGCATGACCATCACCGGAGTGGTCAACCTCACCAACGAGGATGGCAGCGGGATGGACAATGCCTTCTGGAGTTCGCCCCTGATCTATTTCGGAAATGGCGGGTCGGCCCTGTACAACCTGGCGGGGGGACTGGACGTGGTGGCCCACGAAATGGGGCACGGGGTGGTGGAGAATACGGCCAACCTGGAGTACAGGGACCAGCCGGGGGCGATCAACGAAACCTATGCGGATATTTTCGGGGCCATGGTGGACAGGGAGGACTGGCTCATCGGCGAGGATGTGGTGAGAACACAGTACTTCCCTTCGGGAACCATGCGGAACATGGCCGATCCCCACAACGGGGGCAGCAGCCTGAATGACCATTACTGGCAGCCGGCGCATGTGTCTGAAATGTACATCGGCCAGGAGGACAACGGCGGGGTGCATATCAACAATAGCATCGGGAGCCATGCCTATTACAGGTTCGCCACCGCTGTCAGCAAGGAGAAGGCCGAACAGGTGTTTTACAGGGCCCTGGCCAATTACCTGACCACCAAGTCCCAGTTCATCGACTTCAGGATCGCCGTGGTGCAGGCTGCGAAGGACCTGTACGGGGAAACTTCCTCAGAGGTGGAAGAGGCCGGCAAGGCGTTCGATGCGGTGGGTATCTTTGACGAGGAGCAGGTGGAATACGAACAGGAGTACCCGGAAAACACCGGGGATGAATACATCCTCTCATACGACACAAATCCCGATGATCCGAATACGCTTTACAGGTGCACCACAGCAGGCGAAGATTTTTATCCGCTGACCACAACAGCCATGAAGCGAAAAGTGTCCGTGATCGACGACGGCAGCGTGGCCGTCTTCGTATCGGAGGATTCGAAGATCATGGGCATCTATACGGATCCGTCAAATCCGGAGGAATGGGTCATCTCTAACCAGGAGGTCTGGGACAATGTGACCGTCTCCAGGGACGGGAACCGGATGGCATGCATCAGCGTGTATGTGGATACGGCCATCTACGTGTATGATTTCACCTCGGAGCAGTGGGCAAAGTTCCAGCTGTACAATCCCACCACCAGTCATTACGGAACGAATACGGGGGGTGTGCTGTATGCCGATGCCATCGAATTCGACCATTCGGGGGAATACCTGATGTATGATGCCTACAACGAGCTGACCACGGCCGAAGGGGATCCCATCAGTTACTGGGACATCGGCTTTATCCGGGTCTGGGACAACCAGGCCGGCGATTTCGGGGACGGAAGCATCTCGAAACTTTTCGGGTCGCTGCCGGAGAATGTGAGTGTGGGGAATCCGGTTTTTTCCAAGAACTCTCCCAACATCATTGCCTTCGACTACCTTGATGAATATGAGGATATCTACGGCATCCTGGGAGCGGACCTGCTTGCAGGCGAACTGGATGTGATCACAGAGAATACCCGGCTGGGATTTCCTTCTTTTTCGAAAGCGGATGACCGGATCCTGTTCGATTATGAGGACCCGGTCAATATTCCGGACTACCCAGATATTGTCGCATATATAGGACTTGGAGAAAATAAAATAACCGGGCAGGGCGATCTGGTTCCCCTGATCCCCGACGCCACCTGGGGCGTATTCTATGCAACCGGGACGAGGGACCTGGAACTGGCGCCGGTCACCAACTTCACGGTGGATGTGAAATCCGGGAATGCGCCGCTGACTGTCCAGTTCATTGATATCTCCATCAACGAACCCACCGCCTGGAGCTGGACCTTCGAGGGGGGTACCCCGGGAACCTCCTCCGAGCAGAATCCGCTGGTGACCTACCAGAATCCGGGCCTGTTCCAGGTTTCCCTGACCACCTCCAATGCGGCCGGCTCAAACACCCAGACCAAAACCGGTTACATCAGTGTGCAGGAATCCACCGGGATAACGGATGAAACGGCAAACCCAGTCCGTTATTACCCGAACCCGGTCACCGATATCCTCCACATCGAGTGCCGGGGACAATTCACGGCCCGGATATACAACATGCTCGGGGAACAGGTGCTGGAGGTACATCAGCAAAACCAGGTGGATCTGAGCAGGCTGGAACCCGGTTTCTACATCATCCGGATCGAGGCAGACGGATCCCTCCTCCGCGGAAAGATCCAGAAGTTATAATCCTGCAGGTGTTTGGAAATGGAAGGGTTTTTCAGCAACGGGGCCGTTATGTTTTCACTGTTCATCAGCCTGATCGGACTGGTGATGATCATCTCGGCGGTGGTGTCCATGTACAAAGCCAGGAAAACGGAATTCTGGCGACAGGCCACGGGAAAGGTACTTGAATCGGATGTGGCCAAGAACATCAGGACCACGGGTGGCAACACCAGGACAACCATCTACAAACCCGAGATCTGCTACAGCTACCAGGTGGACGATCAGGAGTATGTATCTGACAGGATCGGTGTGGCGGGCAGTTACTCTTCCAGTTCCCCGGCAAAGACATACCGGATCATTACAAAATACCCGGTGGAGAAGGAGGTGACGGTGTATTACGATCCCAACAAACCCGATCAGTCAGTGCTGGAGACCGGGGTCCCGAAGGAGATCCACACCATGCGCACCGTGGGGATCGTCCTGATGATCGGCGCCCTCCTGTTCGCCTATTTCAGCCGGTATTTCTGAGGCAGGTGCCGCACCCCGGAATCGCTGGCCACATTGGCGCCGGATCTCCGACCCTCAGCGTATCCGATCCGGAGGGCCCCACAAGGATCAGTCGTGGTGGTAGAAAACGCTCTGTTTTTCCTCCGCCGCGGCAGTGGCCCCGGTGGCTGCGCTGATGCTCGCTGCCATGTTGAAGCGGGTGGTGTCTGCGCCTTCCTTTGCAAGGGCAAAGACCTTCCTGGGGGTCAGATCCACCTTCCCCGTGATGAACTCGGGCCGGTTGTAGTTGTACATATACGTCCGGTAAAATCCGGGATCCTTCTGGGGAAGGACGAAAGGTTTTCCCGCCGAGCCATCCTCGTCCACGTGGCTGAACCAGACCTGGGAGTGGATGCCGTCATCCCGCTTGCTCACAAACATAAGCCACGATCCGCCGGAAGACCAGCTTGGATAGCTCTCGGTGAGAGTTGAATTGATATCCGGCCTGGTGATCTGCCCGTTATCCGTGCGGAGAAAATAGACATCGGCCTCGTTGTTGTATATGGTAAAATACCCGTAATCCGCTCCGATGAAAGAGATGATCCCTCCGGACGGCCGTTCCCTGGGAAATGTGACGCTCCTGCCGAAATCCCTCCAGCTGATGAGGGTATCCCGGGTTCCGAAGATCCTGGTCTCCGGATCGAAACCAATGCTCATCAGGTTGTACTGTTTCCTGTAATAGGGCAGTGTGTCGGTCCCCTCCTCGGCGCAAGTGTAATAGAGCGTCCGGCCGTCAGAAGACCAAGCCGGCACATTTTCCAGCTTCCCGGTGGCCAGTTGCGCCGGTCTGGTCACGGTATTGTTCTCCACGTCGTAGATTACGATATCGGAATACCTGTCATGCACATAATCGATCTTTCCCATGCTGGCATGAAACCCCTGCCGGACCATGTTTGCGGAAAAGGCGATCAGTTTTCCGTCCGGGTGCCAGGAAGGGTACACCCCCGCACTGCGGGTATGGTCACTTTTGGTATCCACAAACAGGGTCTCTTCCCCGTTCCTGATCACCGTTCCCCCGTAAGCCCCCCGCATGTGAAACAACATCTGTGAGGGATCGCCCCCGTTGAATGAATGACAGTTCATGCAGTTCTCTTCCGTCAGGCTGTTTTCCATGATGGGGGTCACCCTGAAATTTTCAACGCAGCGCTGGTAGATCCCCATATTTTTCCAGTAAATGTTCGCGGGGGGTATCTTTCTGAATGCGATATACGGATCGATGTTGTCACCGGCAATCCGGTTATGCACCGGGGAGAATTCCTGCCAGCCATCGCTGTGGTCCTTCCTCAGGACCGTGATCGTCAGGTTCCCTCCCCTGCCCTTTTCAAGCAATCTTTTCCAGGCCCTCCTGGGAATCTGAATATTTCCCTGTTTGCTTCTTACACGGATCCTCCCCCCCTGCTCATTCTCGAAAACTGCAATAAAGCCGGTCCCCTGGTTCTCTATCAGGAAATTCAGGGGGGCGATATTCGGCGGAATGACCACCGAGGTGTAATCGGGGTAGATTTCCAGCGGCTCGCCGGCCTTTTCCATTTCACCGGGTGAAGGACCGCAGGCCGCGGCGAGTGACATGCAACAGAGCAATATCAGGGAACGGGATATGAGCTTATTTCGACGCATACGGGCTGGTGAATAATATGTAAAACCAGTAAGTGTTTCCGTATTTTGAGACCTTGCTGATTCGTTCATTCCTGTCAGTGGTGCTCGCCACCAAGCGGCTGAAATCCTGAAAATCCTCCCATTCCTGCTGGCTGATCCGGTATCCGGCCATGGGAACCCGGTTATCCCGGCTCCTGGTCACATAGATCAGGATCGCTTCCTCCACTGCCTTCGGGAGCTTGGAATAGCCATGTTCCCTGAATACCGGGATGTAACTGATCACATCACCCAGCCGGTGCTGCAGCAGGTAACTGGCGATCAGGAATTCAAAGGCCATCTGGTTGTCCGGGTTGTTCAGATAAAAGGCTTTTAGTTTCCTGGTCGGGTTCCCGGTCTCCGCAAAAAAGTCGGTCTCGGGATCGTTGCGCCTGAAGAAGCGGATTTCCGGATGCTCCCCGGCTGTCCCGTTTTCGATCATCTGAAGCACCTGTTCGGACCATTCCCTGTGGAGCCCTGAACCCGAAAGGATCCGCAGGTATTTGCGGGCCGCCTCCTCGTAGCCCAGGGCAAGGTAGGTCATGGCCAGATTCTTCAGCACAACGGGATGCCGCATCAATCCCACATGCGCCTCGTTGGCCCAGTGCCTGGCCTCGTTGGCGAAGCCCATGTCATAATAATAACTGATCATATGAATGGCGATCCGGCTGGAAGCGTTCCCTTCCATGAAAAGGGCTTTCTCGGCGTATTGCTGGGGGTAGAGGAACAAATCATCCAGCAACCGGCCGGTGTGGTAAAGCGCCTTGTTCACTTCGTATTGCACCAGCTGGTTGAGATAGGGCCTGCCGCTGGTAAGCCTGATCACCTCCTGCCAGTCCTTCCGGAAAGCAGCCTGGTAAATGCGGAAAACCTCCCGATCCTGATCGTTGATCGCTGACCGTGAAGCAAAGAACAGGACGAAAAGGACCACCAGGATCCCGGCCCCGCATGCCGGGAACATCCATTTCCTGCTAAAGCGCGACAGCCAGGCATCCATCCCAGAATACAGCAGGAAGATCAGAAACGGTGAAAGGAGGCTGAAGTAAACCGTTACCGGAAGCTCATCGTATCTAGAGATTACAAATGAACCCAGGTAAGCCAGCTTCAGGGTTACAGAACCATCGAACAGGAGGTGGAGCAGGGGGACAGCCAGCATGGGGATAACCGTGAGAAGCGCCAGGTACTTTTTGGAAACAACCACCCGGATGATCACCGCCTGCAGCAGGATGATCAGGCCTGCCGCTCCGGCCACCAGGTATACCAGCACGGCAAACAGGAAATTGTATGCCGTGGCGATCCCGGTGTTCCGGGGATCATAGAGGCTGTGGAGCGCCGCAAGCAGGAATCCTGCGGCCAGGCTCAGGATCAGTCCGGCCGGCAGCCTGTAACGGGCAAAAAGCATGATGAAGGGGATGAGGGCCGCCAGCAGCAGGATGTAAAACAGCGGAATATCCTTCAGCCGCCTGAAGATCACATGAAGCGAGAAAAACACAACACCCACGATCAGGATCACAGAGATGCTTCCCTTCAGGGGACCGGTCAGCGTTTCCAGGAACCAGTCCCCCAGAAAAGTCGCCACACCGCCCGGGACTGCAAGGGAATCTCCGAAGGGTAGAGGCACTGACTGCTGCCAGTAATAGAACAGCGAAAGGTCCACCTGCCTGAGATACCAGAAAAGGTAGATCAGGATCATTATGAATCCGGCGTAACCGGCGATCCTTATCGCTCTCACCTGCCTCATGGATATGTTTCCTCATCGAAAAGTAATAAATTATGTGCAATTCTGAATCATTTTCTATTTTTGAATGTCCGGAAACGATGCAGAAATCTTTCAGCGTGGGGAATAAACATCCAGGGCTCATTTACAGGATCATCCCGGGAGCATACCTGCTCCTTGCATTCCTGTACCTGGCAATTGCCGTGCGTCCCGCCTTCTATGCCCATCATGCCCAGCCATCCTTTCTCCTTGCCAGGGATTACCTGGCCGGCTTTTTTGAACGCCCGGGCGATTTTTCGGATCTGATGGCAAACCTGGTCATGCAATCCTTTTACAGCTGGCTTTTGGGCCCTGTCGTATTCATGGCCGTTGCGCTGGCCGTCGCCTGGCTTGCATTCGAACTGGTGAATACGGTCCATATGACCAGGCTGAACCGGGTCTGGGCGCTTGTTCCCATGACCCTGACCCTTGTCATGGCCAACAATTACAACCTGCCCTTTTCTGTGATCACGGCCGTATTGATCGTATTGCTCATTTCGCTGTTCGCGGCCCGGAAAGGCAATACACCAACGGGCATGTTGCTGATCTACACGGGCGGTGCCGCATTGGTTTATTATCTCTGCGGCAGCGGATACCTGCTGCTGTTTTCACTGATCACATTATTGCTTTCCCTGAGATTCAGGTGGTGGATCAGCCTGTCAGTGATCTCCTTCATCGTGGCTTTCAGCATACTTATACCGCGGATCGCCGCAGCCAGGGTGTTTGCCATTCCCCCGGACCAGATGTATTTCTATTACTTTCCCCCGGAACTCTATTTCATGGCCTATGAGCCGACCTGGGTTTTTTACGCCTGGCTGCTGTCTGTCCCCCTCCTGCTCATCATGGCGCGTATCATGGCGATGCTGGATGCAGTCCGGAGCAGATCCCTCCGGAAAACAACAGGGGCAGGCCATGCCAGGAGGATTCCCGGTAAAAATCAAAAAGAAACATCCCGGGGATCCATTCCGGCACCAGCGGTTGCTGCTGGTGCGATTCCGGCCGGTGCGGGAGCGGTTATGGCATGGATTGTGCTCCTCACGCTTGCCGTATTCGGTCATATGACCTCGTTCAGGGCAGATGCCAGGAACATCGTTGCGAGCGATTATCACTGTCACCATGGCCATACAGCCAGGGCTGTAATGGCCGCCACATCGGTTGAAGAATACAGCTTTGCCGCCAATCTGAACCATAACCTGGCCATCGCGAAAGCGGGTACCCTGATGGAAGACTTCTTCAATTTCCTGCAGATCTCGGGGACGGATGCGCTGTACCCGGATGCGGAATTCTCACTGGAGATGTCCTTCATTGCGGCTGATTTTTACTATGACCTGGGGTATATCAGTGAAGCCAGGCACTGGGCGCATACCGCCCTGGTCTATTATCCATACAGTCCCCGGGCACTGCGCCTCCTGGTGAAGACACACCTTGTCACCGGTGAATACAGGGCGGCAGAAAGGTGCCTGCATATGTTGGAAAGGGGACTTCCGAACAGGAAATTTATCAAAGAGTACAGCCCTTACGTGAAAGATACCTCGCTCGTATTATCCCGACCGGAGATCATGGAAAAAAGAAGCTTCATCCCGGCCGGAAAAGAGCTGAGCCCCCTGATCGAAGAAAGGTTGCGTGAGCTCCTGGAAGCCAATGAAAAGAACAGGCGTGCATATGAATACCTGATGCTTTACTATCTCCTGGACTCCCAGCCGGAGCGTTTTCTGGAAATGTACGATGGTGGGGACAGGTTTTTTACCGCGCCCGTGCAAATCTTCGAAGAAGCAATCCTGATGTATGGCGACAGGAAAGGTGTTTCGGTGGAAGGAGCATATGAGATCAGTCCAACCACCGTGAACCGGTTTGAACAATTCAAAGCCACACTCCGGCAGTATGAAGGCCAGAGAAACATGGCCAGGAACGTTCTTTACTGGGAGATGGGGGACACGTACATGTACTACCTACAATTCGTTTTCCCGCGGATCATTAAACCCGAGATCGTTTATCCTGAGTATGAAGAAGCGCCCATATAAGAAGGACCTCCTGAAGGCCGGCCCGAGGCAATTTCCTGCCCCGGGGCTCCACTCCCGGCTCCCTCTGCACTTGAAGATCGGTACCCTGCTGAAGGCCCCCGCCCAGGGCCTCAGATACCTGTTCCTGATGCTGGCGGGACTGGCCCTGCTCGCCGGCTGCGGGGGTGGTCCGGACAACGCCATACAAACAGACACCGAGGCGGAAATCTTCCCGGCCTATTATGATCTTACCATCCCACCCAACATCGCCCCACTCAATTTCATTATCCGGGAACCGGGTTCAAAATTCAGGGTGAGGATCTCGGCTGGTGAAAATGATGCGATCCTGATCCGGCAACGCTCATCCCGCATCCATATTCCCATGAAGCGCTGGAAGGAACTACTTTCAGAGCATGCAGGCGACACCCTGACGTTGCAGATATGGGCCCGCCGGAACAGAGACTGGACGGCGTATCCGTGCATCACCCACCGGATCTCCACCGATCCCATTGATCCTTTCATCGCGTACCGGATCGTCCATGCCGTGTATCTGAACTGGCGCAAAATGGGGATCTACCAGCGTGACCTGACCAGTTTCAGGGAAAGCCCGCTCATCGAGAATGCCTCCACAGGTCACGGCTGCATGAACTGTCATTCATTTGCGAACAACGATCCCTCTTCCATGATGATCCACTTCCGGATCATCAATCCGGGCACCCTCATCTGGAACCATGGTAGCCTCACAAAGGTGAATACGAGCACCGAAAGCACCATATCCGCCGGGATCTACCCCTCCTGGCATCCCGACGGGAAGCATATTGCATTTTCCACCGGGAAGATCAGCCCCCACCTGACCACACGGCTGAACAAGGTGGTGGATGTGGCCGACAGGGTCTCTGACCTGATTGTATATGATGTGTCTGGTAACAGGGTGACCACCTCACCCGAGATTTCCACAGCGAAGCGTGAAAACATGCCCGCCTGGTCGGCGGATGGGAAATACCTGTATTTCATCTGTGCCCCGGAGGCTGTCAGGGGTGATGAAGAGAGCCTCCTGCATTCCAGGTACAGTCTGATGCGGATCTCCTATGATACCGATGGCGATATCATGGGTGAAGCGAAAATGGTACTGAGTGCGGATACCATCGGGATGAGCATTTCCCACCCCTCGGTCTCCCCGAATGGAAAATACCTGGTCTGTTCCATGAGCGATTACGGTTATTTCACGATCTTTCACCAGTGCAGCGACCTTTATTCCGTGAACCTGGAAACACATGAGTACAGGAAACTTGGCCTGAACAGCGAATACGCCGAGAGCCATCCCACCTGGTCCTCCAACGGCCGCTGGCTGGTCTTCAGCAGCAAACGAATGGACGGAGTGCTGTCAAGACCCCATATTGCCTATTTCGATGAAAACGGGAACACCCATACTCCTTTTGCGCTGCCTCAGAAAGATCCTTCCATGTATGACAGGCTGGTGGCCAACTACAACCTGCCCAGGCTGTTGACCGGCCGGATTGATATCAATCCTCTGGAAATCAGAGACGCGGTGTATGGCGAAGCCGTGAAAGCGGCGTTCAAAGAATGAAGTCGCTTCAGGGGGTACCCGTTTCAGTGATTTCATGAAGTAACCAATCTGTGACTTTTATACAAATTGATGAGTTATCAAAAATCTGACTCTCTTTTTCAGACTTCATATGATTCTCTTTATAAGTTGCTTATGTTTATCTAATGAAAATATCAGGCACGCAGTAAAGTCACCAAAAAGTGCAAAAGTCACAAATTTGTGAGTTCCTGTTTTCATGAATTGGGACATGTTCTTTTTCACTCACCATCGACACTGCAGTTCACGTAATGAGATAAATCATAATAAATGTATGAGAAAAGCATGAAAAAAGCCGGGGGCTCCCAGTAATTGGAAACCCCCGGTGATTTAAATTTCGCGTGATATCGTCTAACGGCGGACTGTCCTGGACTGCGTGCTCGGCGAGGAAGGCCTGTTCGTGTTCCGGTTGGTCACCGTCGGGGTGGCAGTCCGGGTCTCGCTCCTGCTGTTCACCGTCGGAGTGGCGGTCCGGGTCTCGCTGCGGTTGGTCACCGTCGGGGTGGCGGTCCGGGTCTCGCTCCTGGTGTTCACCGTCGGGGTGGCAGTCCGGGTCTCGCTCCTGGTGTTCACCGTCGGGGTGGCAGTCCGGGTCTCGCTCCTGGTGTTCACCGTCGGAGTGGCGGTCCGGGTCTCGCTCCTGGTGTTCACCGTCGGAGTGGCGGTACGGGTCTCGCTGCGGTTGGTCACCGTCGGAGTTGCGGTCCGGGTTTCGCTCCGGTTGGTCCTCGTTTCCGTCGTGTTGCGGCCGACAGTCCTGGTGGCATCGCTGCGGGTTGCTGTCGTAATGCGGGTCACTGTAGATTCAGAGCTGCGCCCGGCTGTCCTGGTGGTATTGCCGACAGTCCTGGTGGTCCTCGTCTCGATCGGCGTTGAGCGGGTAGCCCGCACCCTTGTGTAGAGGGCTTCGCCTTCACTCCGCAACTCAGGACGTGAATAGGTCCTATTGTAATTCCCTTTATTGATGTTGACGATCACCGTCGGGGAATGCACCCTTACCCTGTTGCAGTAGTAGTCATGATACCCGGCATAGCGGTAATGGTTCCAGTGACGATAGTGTTTGTGGTAATGATGGTGCCAGCTGTAATGGTACCCGTAGTAGTAGTGCCAGTAGTAAGGGCTCCAGGGATTCCAGTATGTCGGGTAGTAACCCCAGTACCAGGATGACCGCCATACCATGTAATTCGGGAGATAGATATAGGTGATGAGAGGCCATGCGGCAATTTCATAGTAGGTGGTGGTGACCACGTTGACGTTTTCCCTGTGCGCCGGTTTTCCTGTATACCCGGGATTTGGTGTTTCGGCGTAGATGGGTTCCACAATGTAATTCTTCCCGTACAGTGCCTCGTCACCGATCAGCTGGATCCGCACAGATCCATTCCGCAGGCGCTCCACGATAAATACAGCCACATCCTGGTACTCATTGCGGTCCAGCACCGCCCTTAACACAATTGTATGGACATCACCGTCCACATAGTCGT
>Ga0272443_10002604_pt1 | contig 22725 bp, 26 predicted proteins | sample SSMAcet12_FD_193581 | JGI IMG/M metagenome (GOLD analysis project Ga0272443, IMG submission 193581) | Marine sediment archaeal communities from Little Sippewissett salt marsh, Falmouth, MA, United States - SSM-Acet-12 | ecosystem: Environmental > Aquatic > Marine > Wetlands > Sediment ...
AGACCGCCAATTGCGGAGAATAATATGGCGAAAAAATAACATACACGGCTAAAACTAAAAATGACCATCCGATCAAATCACGGGGTGTTTTTATAATCTTCTTAAAACGTTGGATAGCCATGAATATTATCAAGGGCAATGCATATTGCAGTAAAGTCAATAATTTAGAAATAATCGGCTTAAACCAGGCCCAAAATAATTCCGGAAAAAACTGCCAATTAGCGGTCACAAAAACCCCAAATATTGATCCGTAAGACAGCTGACGGCCAGACTGGAACACGTAGGGAAAAAGGGCTGCTTCGATGCCCACCCATATAATCAATGACAGCAATAAAGCAAGAACTGGGCCAATGAACCACCAAACAGGCTTATTCCAAACATAACTTCTTAAATCATCCTTTTTTTCATACAAATAAAAAGCTAGGAATATAGGGAATAATACCAAAGCATAACCCTTGGTCAAAAATGAAAAACTCAAAAATAAGAAGGACCATTTAAATTTATGCGAGATCATTAATAGTATGGACGCTTGGATTAAAACGGCCGGAAAGATATCAAAACGGTTGATGGTAAAATATAAAAAAGTAGGCAGCAGGAAAAGCCAGAGCATTTTTTTCTGTCCTGATATTTTCATGATTATGCGGTAACTCAGCAAAACCAGCGCCAATAGCATGGCCAGGTTCAAGACTATCATGGCTATATTATAATCCGCCTGCTGGCTGAAAAAAATTGCTGGCACGGTCAAATAGGCCAGTCCTAAAACCGGATACTCTACCCGTTCATATTGATAGGGCGGTTCGCCCGCATAAAAATACCCTACCCGTTCATAAAAAATTCCTAATTCATGTTTATCCCAGACCAAGCTGATACCGTCATTGGCGCCGGATTGGCGGAAATACTTGTCCGGAGAAATACTGACCAACCAACTGACCAGCCCCGCCACGGCGAAAAATACCAAAATTATTATAATGTAATTTTTATAAGACTTCATAAATCGTGGCTTCATCATCCACATAAACTTTTTTAAATCCTTCTACCTGTTTGACCTGTTTTTCCATAGCGTTATGGTTAGATTCTACGAATACATAGCGGGCCTGAAATAAATTCGTCATATCCTCATAAATTCCCTCTTTTTGCTGACCCGTGGTTATATCAACTATTTTTTGATAGGCCTCTGGGTTATAAGCATAGGCAAATGTGGGATCCAGGCCGATAATATAATAATTGCTGGAATTATAATAATAAAGCATGGGAAACTCGTCCCAGCTGGAATGAAAAACGATGTCACCAGGCTGGCTGGCATTAGCTAGCCAAGTGGCTGATTTCTGAAATCTGTCCAAGGGAATGCCATTAGCAAAGTCTTTATGCGTTTGTTTGATATCTTTGACCGCAATCATCGGGATCATGACCGCAAAATAAAGCAATAATATAACCACCACATACCAAAACCGGCTGAAAAAATCCACGAAACTATCCCAGATTTTTTTATAAGTTAACTTATCCAGAAAAACATCGATGCTAAAGGCAATGAATAAAATCGTAAACGGCACATAATATTCCACGTACCGCCGAGACTTTAGCGTATAAGCGAAAAATAGCAGATATATCAGAAACAAGGCTATTGATTTTTTATTCAGCTTTTTAAACTGCATCACGAAAAAAATCAAGGCGCCAATAAGCAGCACGGTCATCAGGGCCGTACCCGCCGTAAGATTGAAGAAGTTATATGGATACCATTCATTGCCCACCGGAATGACGGATTGCTGGTTAATAATCCCGATTTTCACCAGCTGATGCCAATAAAATACCAAATTGTCAGGGAAATAGGGATTGATGATAAGTCCGGCCACCACGCCCCCCAAAGAGGAATAAAATAAACGGGTCTCCCGATTATGGGCGATGATACTGCCAATACGCCTGAACTTACGCCTTTTCTGGATGTCTTTAAATAACCCGGACAGCATATAGGCGCCGGAGAAAATCAGAATCAATATGAACCCGCCATACGCCCAAACATACAAAAAAGACAATATAAACAACCATTTATATCGATAAGAAAAAATTAAATATAAGGCGATTAACAAAATCAATATGGAAAAAACCGGCGCCTTGATCAAATTTATCCGAAAAATAAATGGCGTGGTAATCATCAGTAAAACCGTATACCAAAAAGCGAATCTGATGCGGTATTTACGCATCAACCAATAAAAAACCACTACCAAACCGACTGACAAAATAATATTGGCCAGCTTGGTGCCCAGCAAAGGATCCATTATTTTCACGAAAGGTATCAGAAAAACATGGTATAAAAAATGCTGGTCAATATAGCTGTCTTTTAACACGGTGAATTGCAGCCAGGGAAATTCATTGTCGATCTCGCCCTCGGCCAGGCGCATGGCTGCCTTGGCGTGGTAAAAAGAATCCGGATCAGCCAGTGTGGGCGTAGACTGCAAATAAATAAAATAACTAAAAGAGGCCACTATTAAAATAATATAGGCCGCCGCCCACCAATAATCTCGAAAGAAAGTTAAAAAAATATTTTTTTTAGCAAACATGATAGTATTTTTGCAGACGAATGCTGGCTGGAAAAAATTAGTCTCCACCAAGCATGGAGGCGGAGACTATGGATGTATTATAAAACAAACGTAATTACTTGGCTAGCTGCTTTTTGAAATAGTCCACCCATGGTATCGGTGAAGGATCAATATTATTAAAAATTGCCATGTAATAATTCACGTAGCTCCCGAATAACAAGGCCTCACAGGATTGAAGCAGGTTATCCTTGGACGTAAATTGGTAGTTTATATAATTGATCTTGTTTTTCCTCAGCACCTGTTTGGTGATATCCATGCGTTTGGCAATTTTTTCCGGATAAAGCTTGGAATCCATGAAGAAAAAAATTAAATTTTTCTTATTGCTGGCCGGGAAGCGCAATCCCTCCATTAAATGGTGGTTTAGCTCCGAAACCAGGAAATAAGCGGCAAAAGTCTTGCTATTTTCATTAATCTGGTTGGTCATGATGTGGGCGTTGCCGGACAAATGCTCGGCCCCAACGATTATGGGAATATGGCCGTTAATCTTCATGGCTGACTGTTTAGCTTTATTTTTGGCTGACTTAACCTTTAATCCAAATTGCTTATGCAGCCTGACAATCAATTTAACCACTGCCTGAAAATCATTGGCCGTGACATTGATCAAGCCGGCGGATTTCAATAATGCCAATTGGCCCACGATGGAATACCCCAGCCCCATGCGCGGCTGGTTGGACGGATTGAAGCGCGGTTCGAAAATATAGGCCGGGATTTTATAGCGTTTGGCGGCCACGGCCAGCTTGCCACCGGCACAGATAACCATTAACTTGGCTTTTCTTTTCCTGGCCACGGGCAAAGTGGCTAATACCTCCTCAGTCGTACCGGAATAGCTGGATAAAATATAAAGTGTGTCTGCATCTACAGAGCCGGGCACGAAATAGCTATTAGTAATTTTGATGGAGGCTTTCATTTTCTGTCCGTACAAAGACTCAATGACATGTCCGCCCAGAGCCGAACCGCCCATGCCACTGATCACAATTTTCTTTACTTTTTTATAGCTTGTGGGAATTTTTACTTTGGACGCTTCTTCCCAGGCCTGCTGGCACTGCAACCCCAAAGACTCTATGGAACCGGCCATGCCCTGTGTGTCCAATTTAGAAATCTTCTTCAAATCATCGAGTTTGTTCATAATTTTTATTTTAATAATAAATATAAGCTAATTATAAGTGATTTAAGAGCTATTCACAAATTGATTTTTTCGCCTAAATATGTTATATTAAACGCAATTAGCGTAAATTTTTTTATGTCCGGACATTCCAAATGGTCCACAATTAAAAGGGCAAAAGCAGTTACCGATCAGCGGAGAGGTAACCTTTTTACAAAACTCTCAAATAATATTACTATCGCGGCCAAACAGGGCGGCGGTGACCCGGACATGAATTTCAAATTGCGCCTGGCCATGGACAAGGCCAAGGCCGCCAACATGCCTAATGACAACATCGAGCGGGCCGTCAAAAGAGGCACCGGCGAACTAAAAGACATGGTGCTGGAAGAAATTGTATACGAGGGCTTCGGACCAAGCGGACTGGCCTTAATCATTATTACGACCACGGACAATAAAAACAGGACCGCTAGTTCGGTCCGGGCTACGCTGACTAAATACGACGGCAACCTGGGCAATAGCGGCAGCGTCATGTGGATGTTTGATCAAAAGGGGGTAATTAGGATACTAAAAGAACACATAAAAAATAAAGATGAATTTGAATTGAATATCATCGACCATGGCGCTGAGGATATCGAGGAAGAAGAGGAAGGATTTACCGTTACCTGCCAAGTAGCTGAATTCAAAAAATTAAAAGACTATATCGAAAGCCAAGCCATTCCCATGGAATCCGCGGAAATTGAATTAGTGCCAAAGGACAAAGTGGTAGTCACTGACGAAAAGATAAAAAACAAAATGGAAAAAATATTCGAGGAGCTGGAAGAAAATGACGATGTCAGTAACTACTATACCAATGCCGACATCTAAAAATAAAATAATCCTGGGCATTGATCCGGGCATAGCAATTACCGGATACGGAGTTGTAAAACTAAAAAACAAAGAATGTCGCATGATTAAATGTGGCGCCATCGTTACCGGCGCCGCGGAGCCGTTTGGCCAAAGATTAGAAAAACTGCATCTGGGAATTACCAAAATTATAAAAACATACAAGCCTGATGAAGTGGCGGTAGAAAAATTATTTTTTGCCAAAAACACCAAAACCGCCCTGGCCGTGGGTGAAGCCAGAGGAGTCATTAACCTGGCTATTCAGCAAAACAATTGCCGCCTCCGGGAATTCACCCCGTTGCAGGTCAAGCAAGCCATGACTGGATATGGCCAGGCCAGCAAACAACAAATCCAGACCATGATTAAGGAACAATTAAAACTCAAAGAAGAGCCCCGACCGGACGATGTGGCTGATGCCTTGGCCATCGCCGTCTGCTCGGCTTACACCAAAATTTATTAAATTTGCCAAAACATATGGCCAAACCATTAATTATTGCCAGCGTTGCTTCTGAAGTAGCCCCTTATTCCAAAAGCGGCGGTCTGGGCGATGTCACCAAAGCCCTGCCCAAAGCACTGGCCCACATGGGACACAAAGTCAGTATCATCACTCCATGCTACGGTTTTTTATGCAACAACAATGAATTTGAGTTAAAAAAACTGGATAAAAAATTCACCGTTACACACAACAAAAAAACTTATACATTTTTTATCCAGGAGCTAAAAATAAACGAAAACCTGATTGTCTATTTCCTTGAAAATAAGGAATTATTCAGCCAAAAAAAGAATATTTATGGTTACGCCAATGATAACCTACGCTTCCTGATATTCGACGCGGCTGTCCTGAAAATGATGGAACTGCTGAAAATCAAACCGGACATTATCCACTGCCACGACTGGCAGACCGGCATCATTCCCAATATCCTGGTCAAGCAAAAAAACAACTATCCCTCACTGAAAAAAACTAAAACCCTATTTACGATTCATAATCTAACTTTCCAAATGGCCGGCGGTTGGTGGACTGTTCCTCCTAAATACAAAGATGACGGCAAAACCGACCCCTTCAAAAACCCCAACCAAGTCAAATACCTTAATTTCACCAAGCGGGCTATTTTTTACTCTGATATTATCAACACCGTCAGCGAAAGATATGCCGAAGAAATCACCAGTCCAGAATTGGGGCAAGGACTGGACAAATACTTAAGGCACCGATCCAAAGACCTGTATGGCATTATTAACGGCATTGATTATACCGTGCATAACCCGGCTTACGATGAAAACCTCAAATATAAATATGACTGGAACAGCCTCCGCCGTAAAAAGAAAAATAAACTGGCTCTGCAAAAACTACTCAAACTGGAAGAGAAGGCGGATATCCCTTTAATCGGCATGACTAACCGTCTGACCGAACAAAAAGGCTTTAAGCTGATCATGGAAAGTATAGATGATCTCATGCGCATGAGTCTGCAAATAGTCATCGTGGGCAGCGGCTTCAAGGAATATATCATGTTTTTCAAAAAAATTGCTCGAAAATATCCCAAAAAATTGGCTATCTTTACCCCCTTCAATGAAGTCATGGAATCAAAAGTCTACGCCGGTTCAGACATGTTCCTAATGCCTTCCCGCTTCGAACCATGCGGCATCTCCCAGATGAAAAGCCTGCGCTACGGATCCGTGCCCATCGTCCATGAAACCGGCGGGCTGTATGATACGATTACCAACTTCAATCCCAAGACCAGGAAAGGCAACGGCTTTGTCTTTCGTCAATATACCGCCATGGATTTCATGATGGCTTTGACTCGCGCCCTGGAAAATTATAAATACGGGCAAGTTTGGGAATACCTGACCTGGCAAGCCATGCAGCAATCCTATTCCTGGGAATTGCCCGCCAAAAAATATTTAAAGCTTTATAATATAGTCAATAAAAAGAAAAAGGGGAAAAAATAATGTACTGGGCAAATTTTTTTCATATTTACCAACCGCCGAACTGGTCAAAAAAGATAATCCGCAAAGTGGCTCGGGAGAGCTACCGGCCCATGGTTGACATACTCAGCCGTAATCCTGATATCAAAATAACCTTGAATATCTGCGCTTCGCTGACAGAGCAACTGCATACTCTGGGCCTAACCGACATTATCGTGGGCTTAGGCAAACTGGCCCGGAAGAAACAAATCGAATTCGTGGGCACAGCCGTCTACCATCCCATCCTACCCCTTATCCCCACCAATGAAATAATCCGGCAAATAAAATTAAATACTGAAATTAACAAAAAATATTTTGGCCAGGTCTATAACCCCCAAGGGTTTTTCCCGCCGGAAATGTCTTACGGTAAAAAAGTGGCCATGGCCATAGAAAAGCTGGGCTATCAATGGATACTGACGGACGAGATATGCTATAACGGCCAGCTTAATACCGCCAAACTTAATACCGCCTACCAAATCAAAGATACTAAAGTAAATATAATATTTCGCAACCGCTATATCAGTGATTATTTTTCCTTCCATGCCAATCCCAACAAGCCAGAATTTTTCTGGCAGGAAATAAAAGAGGACGGTCGGCATCAGCCGGCCCTGATCACGGCCATGGACGGTGAAAACCTGGGCCACCACCGGCTCGGTTGGGACGTCTTCTGGGAAAACCTAGTCACTGATAAAAAAGTTGAAACCTTGACCCTGAGTAAACTCTTAAAAAAATATAAAAAGACCAAAATCATTTCCCCGCGGCGGGGCAGCTGGTCATCACAACCCAGGGAAATCAAGGCCGGCATACCATACGTGCTGTGGGATGATCCGCACAATCCCATCCACCAACATCAGTGGCGGCTGGTCCGGCACATTTCGGAACTGGTGGAAGCACACAAGCAATCGGACAACTACGCCCAGGCGCGAATGCTATTGGACAAGCGTTTGGCCTCGGACCAATTCTGGTGGGCTTCGGCCAAGCCGTGGTGGAGCCTGACTATCATCAAGGAAAAAACCAAAGAACTAGAAAAAATAGCGAATCTAATCAACCCCCAAGATGAATTAACGCGCCAGCTCACCCGTCATATCATATCTGAAGCTACGCAATGGCAGGCAGACGGCACTTTTAAGACCATGGCTGACGGCTACCTGCAAACCAATGAAGACAAAGGCGGCGGCGTCAGGTTCATCGGCGGTAAAAAAATAACCTCAAAATAATATGTATTGGGCAAACTTTTTACACATCTACCAACCCCCCACCCAAAAAGAATATTGGGTCAAAAAAATAGCCAATGAAAGCTACCGTAAAATAATCAAAGGACTAAAGGCCAACCCCCAAGCCAAGGTTACTCTAAATATCAATGCGGTCCTGACCGAACTTTTTGACAAATACAAATGCCAAGACGTTATCCAGGGCATCAAGGAGCTGGCGGAAAACGGGCAGATCGAATTAACGGCCAGTGCCAAATACCACCCCTTTCTCCCCTTGATGCCAGAAAAAGAAATTATCAGGCAAATAGACTTAAATACCGCCACCAATAAAAAATACTTTGGCAATGCTTTTAATCCTCGGGGATTTTTCCCGCCGGAAATGGCCTACAGCCGCCGGGTGGGCGAAGTGGTAGCCAAAGCCGGTTATCAATGGCTGATCCTGGACGAACTGGCCCATTCCGGCGAAACCAAAAAAATTGACTGGTCCCAGACATATACCCTCAAAGGCTATGATGGATTCTATATATTCTTCCGTGAAAGGGAGGCCAGCTTCCGCATCTTGTCCGCCGAAGTAGGCATGAGTGTTTTTTCCAGCGACATGCTGATCCAGCTGCTGGGCGAACGGGTGCAAAGAAATGAATACCTGATCACGGCCATGGACGGTGAAACTTTCGGCCATCACCGGCCGGGATTAGAAGACCTGCTTTTCGACCTTTATAATACCAAAGATCTGAAATCCGTGCATATTTCGGAACTTTCGGAATTATTCCCCACTAAAAAAACTATTGATCCGCGGCCATCTTCCTGGGCCCTGATGAAAAAAGACATCGAGCAGAATACCCCCTACTCCCGCTGGCAGGATGCAGACAACGAAATACACAGCATGCAGTGGGAGCTGACCAACCTGGCCTTAAAAAGCATAAACAGCACCGATAAAAATACGGAAGATTTTAATAAAGTCAGGGAGGCGCTGGACCAGGCCCTGCATTCCGATCAATACTGGTGGGCCTCGGCCATGCCCTGGTGGAGCATCGAGATGATCGAAGCTGGGGCGCGGGACTTACAAAACGTAGTCCTCCAATCCAGCCTGCCACAATCAGACAAAGACCGAGCTGAAGAACTTTATAAAAATATCATTTATACCGCCTTTGACTGGCAGCGCTCAGGCAAAGTGGACGAACTGGCCAAATCAGCGGATGAAGACGTGACCCAACGCATTACCACGGAAATGCCCTATATCCCGGAAGATGAATTCAACAAAATAGTGGGCAATCTGGAAAAACAAATGCTGGAAGCGGCCAAAACCAAAGAATACGAACGAGCCGCCCAGATCCGGGACCGGATTACGGAACTGAACGAAAAAAAAGACATTCTAATCAACCAAGAAAGATAATGTTAGCCAAAGACAAAGCCACAGTCCAAAAACACAGAAAAAAAGCCCGCCAGCTGATCAGGGAAATTACCAAGCGGGAAGGTTTTAAAATAACGGAGCGCATCAAATTCGGGCCGCGTTACTTCGTGGCCAAGGGCCTGTACCAAGGCAATGAGTGCATATTCAAGATATGCCTTTACCCACAATCATACGACCATCTAACCAATGAAAAATTTTCCCGGGAAATTATTTTTCTGGATTTCATCCAACATTCCAAATACCACAGTCTGGCAAAAACAACTCCGGCCTTGCTAAAATCCAACACAAAAACACGCGCCTGGTATATCCGCGAACTTTTGGACCAGCAACCGCAAAATATTAACGGCGGCAATATCAGATTTAAAGATTCTTTCTTTAATACAAAAAATCTTAATTGGTTTGTGGACACCTTCATCAAAGAGCTGCATAAGGTAAAAAAACCGGAGCTGCCTAGCGCCTTCAAGAAACTGCTTTTTCCGCCGCAGACCCTGGAATATATGTGGCGCTTCATCAGCCCCTATAAAAAACAGCTGGAACGCTTCACCGCGCATAAGGGTAGCCTCAAAAAAATCCATAAGATATTCAAACAAAACAGCCTCATCTACCGCCGTTCGCCCCGAGTGCTTGCTCACCAGGAAGTATACTCTCCGCACATACTGATCAAAGGAAGTGAGATCAAGATGATTGATTGGGAAAACGTGGGCTGGGCCACGCTGACCCATGATGTAGTGACCTTATGGATGCGCGCCTACCACCACCCGCGCTGGCAGCAAAAACTAAAAAAAGCTTTTTTCGAAAAAAACAGGAAAGTTAAAAACCTGAAAAAACTTTGGGAGACTACCGTGCTGCTGCAATCAACATTCAACGTGATCAGTTACCACTTCTATGATGAAAAAAAGGACTTTTTACCTCTGGCCAAAGCTTCAAAGAAAATTATCAATGATTACTTAAAATAATGGAACATAAAATAGACCTACATTTTCATTCGCACTATTCCGAAGGCGCCCTCAGCGTCGACCAATTATTAAAGCAGGCTCAAAAATTCGGTTTTAACGTACTCTCTCTGACTGACCATAATGTCATCGCCGGTGTGCCGGAAATCCTAAAAAAAGCCCCCCACTACGGCATCAAGGCTATCAGCGGCGTGGAAATATATACCCGCTACCAGAATATCGGCCTACACCTGCTGGCTTATAATTTCGATCCTGATAATAAGAAAATGAATGAAGTGATGGCTGAATTGCAATTGGACAACGAAAAAAAAGTGACCACCTCGATCAATAATCTAAAAGCGGAGGGTTTTATTATTGATGAACACAGATTATTCAATTCTCCCTCGCACAGTTACGGTGCAGTACACATCCTGGCGGAAATAGAGAAACACGAAAAAAACTGGGAAAAAATTAAGAAAGACCTGCCCACCCAATATGATGATTTTTTCGTGAAAATAAATGAATACTTTGGTGACGGCAAGCCGGGTAAATTTACGTTATCTGAAATTCCGACCGATGAAGCCATCAAACTGGCCCAGGTAGCTGGTGGTTTTGCTTCTTTGGCCCATCCCGGACAACAATTATCATTCAAATATGATAATATAATAGTAGACTTAAAAAACCACGGTCTCAAGGCTATTGAAGTGCTGTCCCCCTATCATAACTGGCACCAAATTGAACATTACCAGGAATTGGCGCTGCAATATAAATTATTGATGACCGGCGGCAGCGACTACCACGGCGACCTAGATACATCGCGCGACGAACTGCTCCAGCGCCAGTGGAATTACTTCCACGTTCCCTATACTTTCTACGAAGAGTTAAAAAATAATATACCTAATTTATAAACAACTCTATGGACAATCTAAAAATAATCTTTACTGCATCAGAATTAAACCCTATTGCCAAAGTCGGCGGATTGGCGGACGTCATCGGCGCCCTACCCAAAGCATTACACCAACTTGGCCTGGATGTCAGGATCGTTATTCCCAAATACGGCGTCATCAAAGAAGAAGAATACCCTAGTAAAAAAGTGGCTGCAGGAGTCAAAGTACCATTCAACGGGGAAGAAAAAACCATAGATATCTATGAAACACCATTACCTAATACGGACATTCCTGTCTATATGATAGATAATTTGGAATATTTAGGGCAGAACGGTATTTATTTCGAAACCGACGCTTCCTCTTCCGGATCCAACCGGGAAGCTGAGCGCTATTCATTCTTCGCCCGCGCCTTGATGGAAATATTTGAACCGCTCGACTGGTATCCCAATGTCATTCACTGCCATGACTGGCACGTTGGCTTCGTTCCGGTAATGCTCAAAGTTATGGCTAAGCAGAATGAAAAACTTAAAGACATTCGCTCCCTGTTCACCATCCACAACCTAGAATACCAGGGACGCTATGACAAGGAAATGATATTCCAGGCGCTGGGATTAAAGGAAGATGACTATCCCACTCTGTCTGAAACACAGAACGGCCAGATCAACAGCCTACAGCAGGCTATCCTTACCAGCGATCACCTTAATACTGTCAGCCCTAACTATGCAGAAGAAATACTGACTTCGGAATTTGGTGCCGGGCTGGAAAAAGTATTAGCCACCAGGCAAGAAGACTTAGATGGAATTTTAAACGGTCTGGATGTGGACAGATTCGATCCCTCTCAGGATAAAAATATCGGGCAGCAGTATTCTCCGGATGATATTTCCGGCAAAAAAGAATGTAAGGCTGACTTACAACAGAAATGCGGTCTGCCGATCAACCCGGAAATTCCCATTATGGGCATCGTCTCCAGATTAGCTGACCAAAAAGGCATCGACCTAATCCATGCCATTGCTGACGACCTAGCCAAAGAAAATATGCAATTCGTCTGCTTGGGCACCGGCGATCCCAAACTGGAATCCATGATGAAAGAGATCTCTGAGAAATACCCGGATAAATTCTATGCTAATATCTCTTTTGATGCGGCTTTTGCCCAGCAAATATATGCGGGGTCTGACATGTTCTTGATGCCTTCCAAATTCGAGCCTTGCGGACTGGGACAAATGATATCCATGCGTTACGGCACCCTGCCCATTGTCCGGGCCACAGGCGGACTGAAAGATACGGTCAAAAATATTGACGTGGTCACCGGTCAAGGTGACGGATTCGTATTTGAAAATTATGATGCAAAAGAATTCTTAGAATCCTGCAAGCACGGCCTTAATCTTTATCAAGACACGGAAAAATGGTACGATGTGGTCAAGCGGGTAATGGCCAAGGACTTCACTTGGGACAATTCCGCCAAAAAATATATCAATCTTTATAAAAAAATACTAAAATAATGACCCCCAAAAAACTACCAGCCCAAAGGGCCAACCCCACTGACGAAACTAAATATGTCGAACCGAAAATAAATGCCGCCAACAGCGAAGTTCGGATTGATGAAATTCATGACCGGTTCGTTATTATCGCCCCCGGACGCTCCAAACGGCCGCATGATACGGCCAAGCACAAGGAAGTGCCGGTCAAATCCAAAGACTGCCCTTTCTGCAAAGAAGCGGCTTTCTTGTCACAGCCGCCCCTGCACCTGGTCGGACCGGAAAACTGGTGGGAAATCAAGGTCATCAAAAATATCTTTCCTTTCCTGTCGCCCGACAATCCCAAAGCCTACGGCCACCAGGAAGTGGTTATTGAAACGCCGCACCATAATAAAGAGTTGGCTGAATTCTCCGAACCACATATCGTCAGATTATTGCAAACCTATCAGGCCAGGACCAAAGCCTTGTCCGCTGATGCCAAGATAAAATACATCATTATCTTCAAAAACCACGGCGGTAAAGCCGGCGCTTCCCTGGTCCATGCGCACTCCCAGATCATGGCCGCCTCATTCGTACCCAACCATATCGTTAATAAGCTGGCCCGGGCCAGGCAGTACCTGATCAAAAAAGGCATTTCATATTATAAAAAACTGGCTGATAAGGAAGCCAAAGGACCCCGAAATATTTTCAGCGATAATAATATTACCGCTTTCTGTCCTTATGCCTCATCCTATAATTATGAAGCGTGGCTGGTACCAAAAAGGCGGGTGGACAATATTACCGAGCTAAAAGACGACGAGCTCAAATCTCTGGCCAAAGCCCTGAAAAAAATTCTCACCAAACTAAATGAATTGGAACTGCCTTATAATTTCTATATGCATCAGACGCTGACCGATGACAATGAATATTTCTATATGCGAATCTGCCCGCGGCGTGATACCTGGGCGGGTGTAGAACTTGGTTCGCGTGTGATCGTCAATACCATGCCGCCTGAAGAAGCAGCCAAATTCTACCGCGGTAAATAAATACTTATTTAAATTAAAACTAGGCTTTTTATATAAAGCCTAGTTTTTTTGTAATACTATTGCCTCTGCCTACCGATAGGCAGGGTAAGCTGATCTAGCCACCCTTCAAAAAATCCCTCTAAAAGCGGCTTTTTTTAAATTATTTATAGTTTATTCGCTTACTACAAAATCCGGGGAAGTAACTGCATTTAAATAATTATTTATCTCTGCTTTATCATCAATTATTAATTTATATGGCGCATTATTGTATTCGGCCAGAGCACTTTCAGGACCCACAAATATTAAATCAATATATTTAGTTTCATTTGGAGAAATTTTAAAACCACATTCATCTTTTGTTAAATTATTATTTTCACAAACTTCTGTCATTATTGGGTATTCGTCATTATTTTTATCCTTTACTTTAAATTTATCTAATAAATTAATATTTTTTTCATCAGATCCTAAATTTTTTATTAGCAAAGAATAATACAAATTATTATCTAAACTACTTTGTGGAGATACATCAATTATCTCATATATTATATCATCGAGTTTTGCAATATGATGATCTAAATTAATAAATTCATTTTCTTGGTCAATCATCCATTTAACCTCGGAATTACTTGCACGCGTTAAAGTATAATCATTAGTAAATTCATAATTATTTTTTCCTGTATCTATTTTGTCATAAATTGGCATAAACTTCATTACATCCACGCTAACAGTTGCAATATTATTATTTATTTCAATATCATTAACCGAAAACTCGGTTATTGGAAAAATATCATATGAAACTCTTTGTTTATCTGATGTAAACCTAGCTTCATTTTCACATAACACTTTCCACTCCTCAACATCTTTAACTAGATATTTAATAAACTCATCACACTCACCATTTTTTCGAAAATTAAAAGAAGCATTAAAATCTCTTAACACATCTTCCTCATCATTGTTAGAAGGAGAATATTCTGAAATTAAATTTAATACACTATTTTGACTATCATTTGAATTATCGTTTTCAGCGTCATCCCCCAAGGCATACCATACCCACAGTAACCATAATCCAGCTAATAAAACAACAACTAACCCCCAAAACCACCATTTCTTATAAAACTTCTTCTTAGTTTTTTCTGGCTGGAGAGTTGATTGTTGTTGGGGTGGTTGATTCATACACAATTTAATATTTCTAATAATCTTATAATATTTTGTTAGGATTAAAATAATTTCTCTTTATTAAAAATAATATCATACAAATAGTTGGTATGATTGCAAATTGAGCAATTGTCAATTGGACATCTTCAACTTCAAATAATAATAAATAAGGCGTCAATATCAAAGGTAGTAAAAAAAGTAAAAATAAATAATTAATTCTTTTCTTTGATATTCCATAAATAACATTTATCAGTACTAAAAAAACACATCCGTGTGAAAATGCAATTATCATATTACTATTATAAATAGCCACAAAGAAACCAATAATACTCCATAGAAACTGAATATAGATTAATGCTATTGCAATACTTATTAGTAATGGCGCCCTTTTGTGTTTAGGAGTTTCATTAACCCCCCGAAATCTTAAAGGGAAAAATAAAAATTTTATCACTAAAACAAAAGTTGGGATAACATATAATAAAAAAAATAAAGCGCCAAAAAAATTAACATAAAAACTGTCAACACTATCACTAGAGTACATATCAATAAACGAAAAAGCAATCAGGACAAGCCACAATAATGCAAGATTTAAAAAAAGAGATATTGACGACATGACAATACCCCTATTCTTTATCTTTCTTTTATAAAAACTAAATACTCCAAAAAAATAACTCAGAAGATATAGAATGATAAAAATAGTGCCACTTAAAAAATAAACCTTAAATATGACAAGCTGTAATATGTTTATAAAAAAAATAATTAAAGCAATGAAAGCTAAATAATTAAACTTCTTCTTAATTTTCTCTGGCTGGGGAGTTGGTTGTTGTTGATTTTGTTCTTCCATATTTATACCTTTAATAACTTAACCTCCTTAATATAAGTCTACCATACGCCCAAATAGGGCAAATTTTTTTTATATTATGATAATAATATTGCTAAATATAGTATACCAACAACCATCAATATAAATATTATTGCCCAAAACCACCATTTCTGCCAAATGTGTTTTGCTGATTTATTTGCAAAATATTGAATAATATTAAATCTATCAATTGTTGCTGAAATAATTAAAGCGCCCCCAGCTATAAAAAAAATAGATGCAATTAACACTTCTCCAAGTGCCCCCATATCTTCCGAATTATCTATTGAAATATTTAATAAAACAATTCCTATTACTATAAAAATCAAACCGGGAATTACCCTTATATAAAATTTTAATTTTTTATTATCTATCTTAGTCATCTCAGGCAATTATATTAATGGTTATTTGTAATTAAGACACAAACTTTATCAACAAATATCCAACAAGTGTTAATAAACCAATTGAACCTAATGTTAATAACGAAGTTTTTAAGACTCTTTTGCCCACAGATACATTACTGTGTTGTTTGCTAGATTTGCCGATAATACGGGCAATTAAATATATTGCAAAAATTATAACTATGCACGTTAGTATGAGTAAACCATTAATAATTAAAGACGAATAATTATTACTTAGACCATAAAAAAATAATACCACAGACATTCCAGCAAGAAATAATCCTAACAAAAAAACAATGATTACTATGTTTAAAGAAAATTTTATTAAATTCTTACCTGGTTTCTCTGGCTGTAGTGTTGGTTGTTGTTGGGGTGGTTGGTCCATTTTTATACTCTTGATTGTTTAACCTCCTTAATTAAGTCTACCATATACCCAAAATCCAATAAAACCTCCTAGATATAGCTTGACAAAACTGATGCTATCTAACTAGGATATAGGTGGTATTGATGGTGGTACTTTAACATTTCACTTAAAACAAAAGAAAGGCTAATGCGCTCATTAGACTTAGACACTCGAACCGCAGAAATTGCAGAGGAGCGAGGCATTTCACTAAGAGATGCAAGGGAATATGCCCAAAAAGAGATAATTACACGTGTCAAACGCGCTTGTGAAATCTCCATAAATGAAGGTTTGTCCCCTGAAGCTGCTCTCATATTCGCGGATCTTGAACAGAGATGGAAGAGGTGATGCGGTTATGAAAAAAATCGGATTTATTCTATTTTTCACGGTTAGTCTTCTGATACTACTAATCGTGTGCTGTCAGCAAACAGCTGATAACCACAACACCAATCCATCACTCTCTGGACCAAATATGTCCTTGAACCTGCACGGATGTTATACGGACTCTCCTGAGTCTCCCAATATTACTATCTGTGTAAACGAACCAACCGGTGAACCGCATATGACTGGTGGGATCCAAATAAACGGATCCCAGAAACTCATTGTCCGTCTGGAAGGACGTGCTATAGAGCAACTAGTACAAAACGGTGAACTGGTAGTGACTGATGGACCTAACACAAGGACGCCGATTGACCCTATGGTGGCTAACACTATCACGCTTAGTGAGGGGCAGCAGTGGTGCTGCACTAATGTAGACGCCTGTATCACGATTCTGGAAATAGACAGCGCAGACACCAGAATCTCATGTCAATTCGGTAATAACTTTCAGAGCGAACTAATCGTCCTGACAACACAGCAGAGTCTAAGCGCAACTCTGTCTACGCACTTTATTTGCAAATAAATGCAATTCAAACCACTATCAATATAGGGGAGCAATCACACGGGGCTCCCTTTTTTCATTATTCTGTTATTACTTATCTGTCCACATTTGGATAAGAAACTATTTTATGATAATTTTATCCAAAATCAGTAGTTAAAAAACCAATAAAAACATATAGCATAACTAATACGGCAATTATTACTGCCCAAAATTGATATGTCTTAAAAAACTTCTTCTTGGACTTTTCTGGCTGTGGCGTTGGTTGTTGTTGGGGTGGTTGATCCATAAAAATATTATTCTATTATCTCTTGGCACTCAGCTTTGCTATTCCCGGTATTAACACGACACCTGTATATATACCTTTCTTCAGCGCCGCATTTTTCATAATATGTTTTTGCCAGCTCCGCTTCCACCTCCCAAGTCTGGCTATCATCATCTCCACCATCAAGCCCTTGACCGTCTGCATCAGCATAAGGCAAACCATTAAATGGGTTTGTTGGGATAGGGCTAATATATTTGGGCGACAAATCTTCCCAGGTTTCAGCATATTCCATATTATCATCATAGTACAATGTTTGGGCGGTTCCTATCTGTGAAAAATCACTCTTTATGGTCGCCTCTTTACATAATGACCTACAACCAGTAAAACTAAACATAGAAATGCCAAAAAATAATGCCACCAGTACCAATATTACATTGATAAGGGTGGTTTTTAATTTAATGTTATTTCTCCTGGCTATGAACGTCGTTATTGTTGTTAAAACAGCTAATAAAATCCATGAAAAAATTATCAAAAAACTGACAAAACTGCCTATGCTTACACCCTGACAATAATAATCAACTACATTAGTAAATATTTTTAATTCTAAAAAAGAGCCAATTACTAATATTATCAACAAAGGATATATTACAAATTTAAGCCCTTTGACTATTTTAGTTTTTTTAATATTATTTTCTTCATCCATGTTATAATTTTAACATACTATTTAAAATTACTTTAATAAGTTTGGAATTAAATTTTGCTATTCCAATTTAAAAAATGTTATTATAAATACGGCTATACATTCAATTTTAAATAAAAATTTATGAATATCGAAAACGAAAATAACCAATATGGGGGGGACATTGATCCGGAAACTGGTAACTTTATACAAAAAATCGAAAAGGATGAAGTAATAGAAAATGCAGAAACCGACGTAATTAATGAAATCGGCCAAGAAAGGATGGAAAAAACCATGAAAGAACTTCTTGAGTTAAAGCAAGAAGCAATGAATGACGACGAATCTGCCGCCCTTTTTATAAAAAATTTGGCTGACCTCAAGAACATTGACCCGCAAAAAATTGAAAATATCGATGTGCCTGATGAAATATTCCAGCGTACTTTAAAATACTTGGAACTGCCTCATCCTAATGATGATTTTTTTCAGTTTGCTGCAGCCTTGAAACAAATCTCACCAGAAAAAGCCAATGACATATCATTATCTGATTCTCGTCTGGAAAAAACCATGAATATTTCTTCGGATGTTGACTATGCCAGAGATAGCAAAAACTATTCCCCTTTACTATACCTGGCGTCTAATCTTAAAAAATTTGACCAAATACTTTTCGAAAATTATATGGAAAAAGCCAAACTGGAAGAACAAGACTGGCTTAATATTCGTGAACATATTCGTCAAGAAAGAAATCCTGATGCCTTTGTAAATATGACGGCCTGGCTCAAAACCGTCGGTCCGGAAAAATTCAAATCCCTTAACTTGGATAATGAACAATTGGCAAAAATAAAGAGCGGTTTCCAAAAAACTGACCGTAAAAATATTGCCTACAGATTTGGTACCCTAGAATACGGCTCGAATGTATCGACTATATTCTCTGAATAATATCTAGCTAAAAATAATTAAAGATCCCCTCCATTACTTCCATTCCCGCCCGTATACCATGGTCTTCATATATTACCTGATCATTATTATCAGTCAGCTTGATGTTTATTTCCGAATCCACACTTTCCTTGATGTGCCGGTCCATGGCCCCGTGCTGGGGCGCTTTTAAGGTACCGGTGCCTTTTTGCTGGGCTTCCACTTCTAATTTATATGAATTATTGGTTATCAAAATTGAAGTGCCATTTTCTTTTTTCTCAACCTTACTTAACTTAGATCCGTTATAAGTGGCGAAACGATATAATTTGCCATCAATATAAAGAAAGGAAAGAAAACCGATGAAATGCTGGCCCAACCAGGGGATCTTGGCGATGGACAGCATAAAAGAAGTTTTATCATTAGTAAAATTATTACACTGCAACCAAATCCAGGCCTCGGGAAAAGACCTGCCCCAATCTTTCTCAATATAACCCTTGCCGTCATTGAAATTAATATCCTGGTTATCAATATTAAACGTGCCCATTAGAGTGTGCGACATAGAAACCACCCCATGCTTTGTTTCCATGAAAGGAACATATGAATACCAGCCCATGATGCCGGGTGACCATAAGGTGCGGGGATACTTATTAAGTGGCCCAAAATTTACTTCCCCTTTAATTCTGATATCTTTTTCAATATTTAGTAAGAAGCCTTTTTCATTGAAATGTGAATTACCAACCTTAATTTCTAACTTGTCAGATGACGCATGGAATGCATCAATGGGATATTCCACATATTGAGTTTGGCCAGTTACGCCGTTAATCACCTGAATAAATGAATGGGAATTATCGCCTGATAGAGAAACGCCCGGAATAAATGAATAAATCTGGCTGGTATCAGCTGATACTTGCTTAAAATACCATCCCTCGAAGTAATTACTTCTTTTTTTATTACCCTGAAAAACTTCAGGTTTGAATGTTTTCATATTATAATCTTAACATAAAGATCCAAAGTAACAATCTTTAATTATGAGACATAATTACTTCTAAATGCGTACTAATTAATGGAAGAGGAAAATACTATGATAAATCCCATTTTAAATATTATACTTACGGTCATATTATTCACTGCGGTTAGCGGAATTTATGCTATTACCACCAATGATTTAATACTAGCCGAAAAGGACTATACAAGCCCGGAAATAAGCGCCGAAAGCAAAAAAATTGAAAATGTCAGCAAAGAAAAAAACACCAATCAGGAACTGCAAAGAAAAAATATTTTTTCTAATAGTTCAAAACATGAATTAGCAAATAATTCAGAGGCGGTAACATTAAGCTCCCAATTATTACAATACGACCTTTCTCTTCAATTAAATATTGCCTACGCCTCCACAAAACACAGCCTAGACCAAGGAGAAAGAGCCCCCCCATCAACAAATACCTAATTCACCCCTGTCTATAACCGCCTGATGTCGCGGTTTTTTTAATACCCAAAAAGTAGTATAATTGAACCAATAAATATTTCCATATATGCAAAAACAGGAAAAATCCAAATTAGGCACTACCATACGTTTTATCGTGGTCGCGTTTTTTGCAATCAGCTTAGGCTTTTTGGGTTATGTAATCCTCAGCAACGATTTTTCGAATGACAATGAAAATACAAACGAACAACAAATTAATGTTTATTTCAGCAATACAGAAATCCAAAGGCAAAACCAAGACTGTGCGGAAGTTTTTCCCTCTGTCAGAAGCGTGCCTCAGGCAGAAAATATAGAAGAGGTAGCGCTGGAAGAATTATTCAAAGGCACGACTATAGCAGAAGAAGAACAAGGACTGCACACTGACATCAGTCCGGAATTTTCCATCAAAAACCTGTCCATCGCAAACGGTACGGCTACTGTAATTTTGCATGAAGATTTAGAATTAATTGGCCATAGTACCTGTCAAGCCACGACCATAAAAAACCAGATCACAAAAACACTAGAACAATTTTCTAGTATCAATAATGTGGTAATAACCACTCAATAATAAAAATTAAAAAAAGCCCGGGCGTAAAGTCCGAGCTTTTTGGTAATTCTTAGGAAGGATGGGTAAGAATAATGATCAGATACTGAGACCCAGGTCGAAGTAGATGTGGTTATTACTGCCTGAGTCGAAATCATAGATACTACTACCGCCGGCGCCATACCCGTAAAGCGAGCGGGCGTAAGTAATCCGGCCGAACAGGATACCGCTGCCCTCGGTGCCGAAGCACTTGATACCAACCTCGAACGAGGCAAAAATACGGTGTTCGTGAATCCGGCCAAGTTCGGTTCCTTGACTCTGGGGTCCGAATGGACTGACTTTGAAGCCGGTAGCATCGAGAATTCCGCCGATCTTCCCGCGGTAATGCCAGCGCTTGCTCTTGCTGGTCAGCTGGGTCCAGGGTGAAGCGATAATAGCGGTCAGACCAAACTGGGTCTGTGACAGGTCATAACCGCTGAGACGATTGTCCGGACTGGATTTAGCGTAGTTCGTAAGTACGAACCCACAGTGAACATACTCGGCCGGTTTATAAGTAGCCATGAATTCGAAGCCGCCGGATACGCCGAGATTGAAATAGTGGCTGTTGGCGTCAACCATGGTCATGGTCCGGTTGCCGCGCCAGCCAATTGAGGCCTGCAGACGATTCTCCAGATAATTCTTGCGGATACCGGCCTGGGCCGAGCTGAAACCAGTGATGGAAACCAGAAAGATAACCAGCATGACCATCAGCATGGTTTGGCGCAAACTTCCGTGTGACATGTGAAACATGTGACCTCCTTGAAAACATCAGCCGAAATCTCCAGATTTAGGCTTTCTTTTAGGTTAAAATCCTTTTTCTTCCTATGAAAAAAATTGTTATTAAGTTGCAATTTTATCGCTCATCATATCAAAAAATGTAATTTTGTCAACCCCGCCTCTCGCGAGAAGCAAATTCAACCCTTAATATTATAAAATTAAAAACACTCTGTAAGAATACAAAGTGTTTATTGGAATTTCTTTTTGGCTCGTCTATAGTCGGATTGGGAATTGATGGGTGGCAGAACAAGATGCTTTTTATTGGAAAGTTTCCTGATCAATGTAGCGGCGGGATTTTCTTCCTCCGCCACCAAAAGTAAGAAAATATTATCTAATCCAGGTGTCAGCCAGTCGTCCAGACGCATCCATATCCACATTCCCACCAAAAAAAGAAGTATCTCTATTGCCACCGGCAGTTCTGCTTTCATGATTTCTTCTTCAACAATATCTATCAACTCCCAGGCTAATATAAACGCCGCGAAGGCAATCAACATCCTTAAAATTTTATTCAATCCTATCCTCCTGTTTTTTAAGAACTATTGGATAATTTTAAAAATAATAATTTATTTTGTCAATAAAAAGGGCCGAAGCATTGTGGGCTCCGGCCTGAATCTTGATTGCATACTGAATTTTGGTTCAGTTCGCAGTCTGCTCCTGAGGATCGAGCAGCGGATGAATGTCATTTTGGGCGTCATTTTCCAGCGCCACAATCACCACTGAACCAAAAATGACAATCAGCACAACGAGGATAATGCGCAGGGCTTTGCCCAACTTGCCGTTGGGACTGGCACCATAGGTCGGCCCATGCATGACTTCGTTCTTGCGGGAATTCTTTTTCTTCCGTGACATCGCTACCTCCTTGTAGTTGTTCAAAATAATTAATAAAACAATTTAACTAATA
>Ga0272443_10002605_pt1 | contig 22724 bp, 13 predicted proteins | sample SSMAcet12_FD_193581 | JGI IMG/M metagenome (GOLD analysis project Ga0272443, IMG submission 193581) | Marine sediment archaeal communities from Little Sippewissett salt marsh, Falmouth, MA, United States - SSM-Acet-12 | ecosystem: Environmental > Aquatic > Marine > Wetlands > Sediment ...
TTCTTGGAACGTTGTTTTTTCAATCCCTTCTAAAACCTCTTCTATTGTATATGAAAAAGCCATTGTGCTTGCGAAGAACAAAATTATAAATAAGATTTTTATACCTTTGATATCAACACCTCCTATCAAAAAGCCCTTGTATCCGGTTCATAGGTGGAAATTTCAAATGAATCTCTTATTTCCTCCACGGTTTTTCCGCTTCCAAGTAACACCATCAATTTGATTTTGGCTTTTTGTCCGCTTTGTTCGTGACCTAAAATAACCCCTGCCTTTTTTAAAGAAGCGCCCCCACCTTCATAACCGTAGATATCTAAAACTCTTCCCTTGTAACATCTGGAAACAAGAACAATAGGAATATTTTCTGAAATACATCTTTTTATTGGCCCTGTCAGTTCCGGGGGTACATTACCCCTGCCAAATCCCTCCAAAACGATTCCTTTGGTTCCCATTTCTCTGGCATAGTCGATAAATTCACCTTTATCCCCTGTAAAAGTTTTAATCAGAGTTGTTCTGGATTCAATGGCATCTGTCTTGATATGCGTTCTTCTTAAAGATTTTCTAAAAAAGAAAACACCATCTTCATCTACAATCCCCAAGGGTCCGAATCCAGGAGAATCAAAGGTTGCAACGTTACTGGTATAAGTTTTAGTCACTTCTCTTGCAGCATGTATCTCATCATTCAAACAGATCACTGTTCCACATCCTGCCGAGTATTTGGAAGCTGCTACTTCTACTGATGAGAAAACATTTCTGGGACCATCTGTTCCCAATTCATTGATATTCCGCATGGCTGCAGTCAGGATAATGGGTTTTCTTGTTTTAACGGTAAGATCCAATAAATAAGCTGTTTCCTCAAGTGTATCGGTGCCATGTGTAATCACCACTCCGTTTACATCTTGATCATCTACCAACTTCTGAACAAGTTTTGAAAGTTCAAACATCTTTTCAGGTGTCATATGTGGGCTGGGTAGATTACAAAAATCAATTGTTTCAATTCTTCCAAACTCATCCAATCCAGAAAGATCGGAAATCTTTTGATTACCTAATTGAGAGGGTATAACCACATCGCTTTCCTTTCTCATGGCTATGGTTCCCCCTGTCGTTATGATAATAATCTTTTTTTTCATTTTTTCCCCCGTATTTTTATTTTCTCTTTTTCTTTCCAATCCATACCATCCAAGTTGAAAATCTGAATCCCTTCCAGTTTTTTCAACTGTTCTAAAAAGGGATAATCAAGATTCTTCATGGTAAAAAAGGAAAAAGGGGCATCCGTTATAACCTTATAGATACCCCTCTGAAAGCTTTTTGATAATTGCTCCAAAAACCCAATTTCATCCGCTACGAATATTTTCGATTTCATGTCCATTTGCAGGAGAATTTCTCCAATTCTGTCCAAGTTAAGCAAAAAAGGTTTCATAGAATGCTTGCCTGTCTTTTGGGCCATTAAGATTCTCTTCTCATTCATATTAATCCATTCCAACCACAAAGCTCCCGAGTTGAAAAAATGTGTCATAAATCCCGCAAAAGGCACTTGATCTAACTTTATCTCATTAACAATCGCCTGAAAACAGGTTGATTTTCCCGATCCCCTGCCCCCAATAATGGCAATCCTATCTTGAGGCATCTTTAATAATTTCGGGTAAAGCTTCAATAGCCTGATTCAAATTCTCAACCTTTTTTCCACCGGCTTGTGCGAAATCAGGTCTTCCGCCTCCACCTCCACCTAAAATGCCAGCAATGCTTTTTGCCATTTTCCCGGCATGAAGGGTTTTACCCGCAATGTCTTCACTTACTTTTACAATAAACGATACACTTTGCGCTTGCTTGTTAAATATGCAAATAACACCTCCATTAACTTTCTTTATGGCATTATCAGCAACAGTACGCATCACGTTTAAATTGGAATCTTCTTGAATAATAGACAGGTATTTGATACCATCCACTTCTTTAATCCTGCTCTCAAGGATATCCTTAATATTTTGTCTGCTGAGTTTTTCTTCCAGCTCTGTAGCTTTTCTTTGAAGCTCCTTGTTTTGTTCCAAAGTCTTTTTTACACTTTCAACCAAGGTCAATGGATCGGTGTTTAAATGAATGGCTGTTTCCGACAAAATCTTTTGCTGCTCGTCGACTATCTCAAGCGTGTTCCATCCGGTACTACCTTCTATTCTTCTTACACCTGAAGATATCCCGGTTTCACTTTTTATTTTAAAAGGACCTATTTGACCAGTATTTTTAACATGTGTACCACCGCAAAGTTCCGCACTGAAATCACCCATTTTCACAACTCTCACAGTCTGGGAATATTTCTCGTCAAACAGTGCTATCACACCTGATTTTTTTGCATCCTCAAGATTCATAATATCCGTGTTCACACTCATTGCTCGCATGATTTGCTCATTGACCAGTTGTTCAATGCTTTCTATTTCATCGTTACTCAAAGGCTTGAAATGAGAGAAGTCAAATCTTAATCGATTAGGAGAGACCAAAGATCCAGCCTGTTTTACATGTGATCCCAAGACCCTTTTTAATGCCTCATGAAGCAAATGAGTAGCACTGTGATTTCTGGCTGTTGCCAATCGCATCATGTTATCTACTTCCAAAGTCACCTGGTCACCCTTTTTAATGGTCCCTTTTTCAACTGTTACACGATGAACGATGACTTTATTATAAGGGTTGAATACCTCCAAGACATTGGCTCTAAATCCCTGATTGTAAATGATTCCCTTATCTGAAACCTGACCGCCTTTTTCATCGTAAAATGGTGTGATACGAACGACGATATCTCCGGTTTGCCCTTCATAAAGCTCATCTACCAGTACATCTTCTTTTAACAAAAAAAGTACTCGCGATTCTTCGGATAACCTGTCATAACCAATAAATTCGATTGAAGATATGGAATCGGGATTCAATTGTTCGTATACTTTGGCCACTTTGGTGTATTCCTTATCACCTCTGGCGTCTCTTGCTTGTTTTCGTTGACGGTTCATCAATTCTCTGTAGCCTTCCAAATCAACGCTTACACCTTTTTCTTCGGCAATTTCCCGTGTCACTTCAACAGGGAAGCCATAAGTATCATAGAGCTTGAAGGCATCCGCTGCACTAAGTGTTGCCTTCTCACCATTTTTGCATTTTGATTCCTTGAGAAGATTATCAATCATTTCCAACCCTTGTTCCATCGTTCTGATAAATTTCTTTTCTTCTTCAAGAATAATTTGGGTGATAATTTCACTTTTTTCACTGAGCTCAGGATATTGAATACCCATAATTTCAACCACCGGTTCCACCAATTTGAAGATGAAGGGGTTTTTCATCCCGTGAATCCAACCAAATGTTAACGCACGACGAATGACTCGCTTTAAGACATATCCCCTTCCCTCATTAGAAGGAATGACACCGTCTGATATCATAAACACCGCCGAGCGTACATGATCCGAAATAACCCTTAGGGCTGTCATCTCCGCTTTATTTCTGTGGTAATCCATTCCTGTAAGTTTTTGTGTTTTTTCAATGATGGGTTTAAACAAATCCGTTTCAAAATTCGAGTCGACTCCCTGAATGATAGAAGCTAATCGTTCCAAACCAAGACCGGTGTCAATATTCTTTCTGGATAATGGCGTGTAAGTACCGTCTTCGTTGTAATTAAACTCTGTGAAAACCAGGTTGTAAAATTCCAAAAACCGTCCGCAATCACAAGCTGGACTACAATGCTCAGAATCAGGACAATCCGGATTTTCCCCGGTATCAAAGAAAATTTCCGAACAAGGGCCACAGGGTCCTGTAGGACCAGCAGGTCCCCAATAATTATCCTTTTTCCCCATACGAACAATCTTGTCTTCGGGAAAACCAATCACATCACGCCAGATGGCATATGCTTCATCATCTTCATTATAAACACTGACCCAAAGTTTTTCACTGGGCATCTCCAATTCCACTGTAGAAAACTCCCATGCCCATTTGATGGCCTCTTCTTTAAAATAGTCTCCAAAAGAAAAATTGCCCAACATTTCAAAAAACGTGTGATGACGTTTAGTTTTACCTACTTCATCAATATCATTGGTCCGAACACACTTTTGACAAGTGGTCACTCGTTTATGGACCGGTTTTACTTTTCCCCAAAAGATAGGTTTGAATTGTACCATTCCCGCAATGGTAAACAGCAATTGAGGATCATTGGGTACCAAAGATGAGCTGGGCATCCTAAAATGTTGTTTGTTTTCATAATATTTCAAAAAACGTTCTCTAATTTCAGCAGCTGTCATGTATTTCAAGTTTTTCAACCCTCCGATGTCCGATTATTTTATCATTAGAAGAAGCAACAAAGTCATGGGACCCACAAAAACCAAAGAATCAATCCGATCAAGCAAACCTCCGTGTCCCGGCATAATATCACCTGAATCCTTGGTTTCATGATAACGCTTAATAGAGGATTCATACAAATCTCCCAGGGTTGCCCCCCAAGTAATAAAAAGTGTTAAAATCAGTAATTCCAGAACAGATAAATCGATTCCCCGACCATTCCCGAAAAAACTGATAGCGGGATAAATCCACTGTATAAACAACGTAATGACGATCAACCCCAAAAAGGTAAAGACCATCCCGCCCAAGAGACCCTCTACAGTTTTTTTCGGACTGATCTTTGGCATCAATTTGTGCTTGCCATACTTAATTCCAACGAAAAAGGCAAAAGAATCGAATAACCAGGGAGAAGTGATAGCATATAAGGAATAAATCCAGCCAAAAGTTTTATATATGTAGAGTATACAGGCTAAAGGTAATGATATGTAAAATATACCTAAAATGACATTGTTCATAATCTCGTTTATTTTGTTATGATCCTGATAAACAAAAACGCCAATTCCACCCAAAACAGGTATGATTAGGGCATAAACAATCATCAACCAGTCCAGTCTTTCAAAAAAGATACCTATGCCTGATAACAAAAAAATACCGGGAATGAGTGCGATTAAAACCCTGATTTCTCCAAGCATTACCTTTGGATTCTCAGTCGTCCTTTTATAAGCACTAAATAACAGTTTCACATATTCTGATCCGGATGCCAAACTGGCAAGGAATCCCAGGATCACAATGGTCCAATAATTGTAGAGCAATAAAACTGATGCCGTACCAAAAATGACCCCATATTTCCATCTGTTTCTCAATTCTTTTTTATCCGGTGACAATGTTATCAACTCCACACACAACACGACTGAGTGTCTTGAATAAGACCTTTACAAACCTCCAAATCGTCTTTCACGTTTGGAATATTCTTCCAGAAGGCTTAAAAAAGCATCACGGTCCAGATCAGGCCACATCGTATGGGTAAATATCAGCTCTGAATAAGCCATCTGCCAAAGGAGAAAATTACTCATTCTCATCTCCCCACCTGTTCTTATCATTAAATCAGGATCAGGTACATCAGAAAGATTTAAGTACTTTCTGAATCTCTCCGGTTGATTATTTTTCAAGTCTTCCTTTTTCAGTTCTCCATTTTCAATGGCATGTAACATGCGCAATACGCCATCCCAGATTTCCTGTCTTCCTCCATAATTAAGGGCGATGATCATTTGAAAGTCATCGCAATGCCTTGAGTTCTTTTCAATGCTTCTTGCACATTCATAAGCATCTCTGGGAAGCGACTCGATATGTCCTGTAAAGCGAATTCTAACGCCCTTTTCTATCATTTCGGGTGATTTTTTCTCAAGATAATAAATGAGTGTTTGGAAAAGAAACGCCACTTCTTCTCCCGGACGTTTCCAATTTTCTGTCGAAAAAGCGAACAGTGTGCAATATTGAATCCCAATATCATTACATATCCGGACAATTTTTTCAGCTACATCTGCACCGGCCGCATGTCCTTCCGATCTTTCCAGACCTCTTTTATTAGCCCATCTACCGTTGCCATCCATTATAAAGGCTACGTGAGTGGGTATTCTTATATCCTGTAATATTGATGAATCAGATGACATTAAACTTCCATGATCTCAGTTTCTTTTTCCTTAAACAACTCATCCATCTTACCAACATATTCATCGGTTAGTTCCTGAATTTTGTCTTCCAGTCTGTGTGCATCATCTTCAGGGAGATCTCCGTCCTTTTGCTCCTCTTTTACATCTTTTATGGCATCGCGTCTGATATTTCTGATTGATACCTTACCCGCTTCAATAATATCGTGAACCATTTTCACCAGTTTTTTTCTCTGCTCTCCTGTTGGAGGCGGGAAGTTCAATCTTATACTGGTTCCATCGTTAATTGGGGTTAATCCAAGTTGAGATGCCAAAATCGCCTTTTCAATTACCTTTAGGACCGATTTGTCCCAAGGTTTTACCACCAACGATCTTTCAGCAACGGAAACACTTGCTATTTGGGGAATAGGTGTAGGTGTGTTGTAATAATCGGCTGTAATTTCCTCTAAGAGAGCCGGACTGGGTCTGCCTGTTCGAATGTGCTTTAACTCATTTGCTATTGATTCAACACTTTTTTCCATTTTTGATTTCGCTTCGCTCAAATGCTTGTCCACTGTAATCTCCTTCCTATCTGTTATTTTGGATAAGTTTTTCTTTTACAAAACGTATTATAGCATAATAAAAAGGGACTATTCGAGATTTTTAAGTAGGCTCTCCAAAAGAAGTTTTTGATTAATCGGTTTTGTAAGATAATCGTTAATACCGCTTTTGAAAGATTTCTCTTTTTCCCTTTGAAAGACATGTGCACTCAATGCAATGACCGGAATGGCTTTCGTATCCGGGTTGCTTTTTATAATTTTTGTTGCTTCCATTCCGTTCATTCCGGGCATTTGAATATCCATAAAGATCAAATCGGGAATTTCCTTTTTTAAGGATTCCAATAAATCGATGGCATTATCGTGTGTTTTAACCTTACATCCAAATCTATTTAACACCTTTGCCAGTAATTTTGCATTGACGGGATCATCTTCAGCCACAAAAATCAATGGGTGTTTATTTTTTATTCTTTCTAAATCATCGTCCAAAGAATGATTGATGAATTCTATCTTTTGTGGTTGAGCTTCTTTTGCAATCAAACTGAAATAAAAAGTTGTACCCTTACCAGGGGCACTTTGAAGTTTAATTTTGGAATTGAGAACTTTTGCAATACCTTGGCTAATGGCTAATCCAAGTCCTGTTCCTTCAAACTCGCGGGTGTAAGAATTATCAACCTGAGAAAATTTCTCAAACACTTTTTCCTGTTTTTCCTCCGGAATGCCAATACCGGAATCCATAACAAAAAAAGTCAATTCAAAACTTTCGGATGATACTCTTTTGCCCTTTATGACAACTTTGACAAATCCTTCCTTTGTAAATTTGATGGCATTAAAAATTAAATTTGAGAGTATATGCAAAATCTTTTCCCGATCTAAATAACAATACCTGGGAACATCATCTTCAATCGCAGTAGAAAAGTTCAAATGCTTTTGTTTGGCAAAAACAGTAAATTCACTTTTTATACCTTCAAAAACCTGATAAAGATCAACCTGCTCCATTTTAATATCTTCCTGACCCTTTTCCAGTTTACTGATATCCAATAATTCATTAATAGTAGTCATTAACCTTTTAGATGATATCTGAATGATTGAAAGATATTCTTGCATATCAGTATCCAAGGATTGATTTAGATCATTTATCAGTGTACTGGCCGTTATGATGCCGTTCATGGGTGTTCTTAACTCATGACTGATTTTTGCGATGAATTCATCTTTCATGGCTGCAGCCTCATCCGAAGCTTTTTTTGCGTTTTTAAAGTATTCTTCACGCATTCTCATTTTTGTAATATCAAACATGATTAAGATAATCTCATTTTTCTCCGGAGCGGGTACCGCTAAAATATTTAAGATAAAATCTTCAAGGACAGCAAGGGAAAAGCTATTATTTATTTTATTCGACCAGACCTGTTGAAATGTGCTCTCATTTATTAGAGGTACGCCATTAACAAAAACATCACCGATATTGCATTGTTGTTCTGTTAACTCAAATCTTTGTCTGAAAGCCTTGTTCATCCAAAGAACTTCACCTTTTTTGTTAAATCTGACAATCATTTCAGGAATCGATTGCATAATATATTCATTGGATTTGTAAAGATTTTCGTAGCGTTCTTCCGATTCTTTCATATCTTTGAACGCCTTTTCCAATTCCTGACGATTTTGTTCAATAACTTTGTTTTTTTCCTCAAGTATGTTGTTATTTTGTTCAATTTCCTCATAAGAGGCTTCCAGCTCCTCATAACTGGAGATCAAATTTTCATTTAACGATTTTAGCTTTTCATTCATTTTTAGAGATTCGGTTATGTCTCTTCCCATTAAAAGATATTCGTTCTTCTCCTTATCAATACAGCTTGTCACACAATCGATGGTTTTTTCGTTGCTGTTAACAAATTTTGCGAGAAACCTTGCTTCACCATCATGAGTGATGATTAACTGGCTTATCTTCATCGTGGAATCCGGGATTAAGACTTCATCGATCATTTCCGCTTCCTTTTCACCGGACGACAAACTTCTGCCTGCTTTGTTGATTTTATGAATTTTCCCGTCAGAAGATAATAAAAAGATGATGTCCTTTGAATTTTCAAATATTTTCTTGAAAGTAATGTCAATGTGCCTTTCCCTTCGGTAAAAGTCAAAAATGATCAAAGCCCCCGCTATCATAAAAAGAGCAAAGACGATTCGAATGATAAAATTCGTTACTGGATAATTAATGAACATTAGTTCCACTGTAGATAATGGAAGATTTGAAGAAAAGAATGTCTTTAATTCTAAAAAGTTTAGTTTCAAGATACTGGCATCAAGGATCCAGAAAAAAACACTCCATAATATGACAAGATGAATGATGAAAAATCGCGTTTCGTTCATTTTTCTCAGCTTGAATATCTTTCTTATGAAAGAAAATCCAGTCAATAAATCTGTCAGAAGTAACATTACAAAGGCAACTGCTGTATGTTTAATAGTGATATAAACTAAAAAATCCCTGCTGACACTATCGGGAGCATCAACCCATGGAGGAGGATTAAGAGAAAGGAGCAAAGGAAAGACTGACCAAAACCCCAATTCTATTATTAACCTGATAAAACCTTCTTGTAAGTACTTGTTATGACATAAAACAGGTTTTGTGTCTGCCTTCCTTTTGTCGGACATGTAACCATGCCAAATAATCCAAATTGTATAAACCGGTACGGAATAAAAGATCCCATATCCATCAGTTGTCCACAACAACCACATGGTTTGAGTACTTCCAAACAACGCTGTTAACAATCCATATCGCAGGCCCCATATTTGGGCAATGAAAAGAGCTGTAAAAATTCCAGGCAAGATTGAAAATTTGATGGCGTTAATCGTCACATCCATCGGAATCAGATTGATCAAAAACCCGATCAAGCCCATAGCAATACTTATTTTTACTTTATAAACATCCCATTTTCCAATGCCATTCAAAATTAAGTCCCCTTATCTTATTCTAAATCCACAAGAAACCATGAACTTATGGAATGCCGCTTTTCCTTTTGGAGTGTTTTTATAAACCCCGGCATCCTCAAGAACCCTGGTAAACCGTTTGCCTATTTCATTCCGAATTTGCTCTGTGACTTCATGCCCGGTACCCCTAATATTATTTTTTTCCATCTCTTCAATCCATTTTATATGCTTATAAAGCGGGTGATCTTCTTTAAGAGCTGCCAATTCTGTCATTGTCTTTTCACCTGTAAGATATTTGGTAATCTCATCAATCTCCCGTTCAAGTCTTCCCGGTAGTATGGCCAACCCCATCACTTCAATCAATCCAATATTTTCCTTTTTGATATGATGCAACTCCGGATGCGGGTGGAATAAACCCCTTGGGAATTCATCTGTTGTTCGATTATTTCTTAAAACCACATCTATTTCAAACTCTCCATCTGAGTTTATCCTTGTTATGGGGGTAATGGTATTATGTGGGATAGTTTTACCGTTTTCGTGACTCTCATGAAGAATATCTACTTGTTCATCCGAGTAGCCTCTCCAATGTTTTAGTATTTTGTCGGATAAATCCACCAGAGACCTTTTATCTTTTGAACTAATCCTAATACACGATAAGGGCCAATGTAGAATACCGGCTTTTACTTTCGCAACGCCTACATCGTATTCACATTCGATTTCAGCATTTACCATAGGCATTTGGTACCGACCGCCTTGATAATGCTCATGCTCCAAAATGGAACCTCCTACAATGGGTAAATCGGTATTTGAACCGATAAAGTAATGAGGAAATTTTTCCAGAAATTGAAATAAGCGCTCAAATGTTTGTTTGCAGATATGCATGGGTTTGTGTTTTTCATAAATGAGAATACAATGCTCGTTATAATAGACATAGGGAGAGTATTGGAAATACCAGCTTTCATCGCAAAGTTCAACAGGAATCAATCGATGATTCTGTCTGGCCGGTCGCTTCGAATTTCCCTGAAAACCCATGTTCTCGATACATAACACACACTTGGGATAGTCCGTAGCCGGTGTGTTGATGGCTTTTTTCAATTCCAGAGGATCTTTTTCCGGTTTGGACAGGTTGATGGTGATTTCTATTTCACCATACTCTGTTTTCACTCTCCAATGTTTGTTTTTTCTGATCCTGTCCATCCGGATATAATTAACATCCTGATTTAAAGCATAGAAATAATCTGTCGCAGCTTCAGCTCCTTTTAACGGTATTAGTTCGTTAAAAAGCCTGATCACATGAGCAGGTTCGGGTGTTAACAAACCCATGATCTTTGTATCCAATAAATCCTTTTGAGTAACGCTATCTTCAATCATTCCTCTGTTTACACAATCATTCAGAAGATGATTCAATATTTCATGCAAATTGGGTTCATGATTTGGTAATTCCCCTTCAAATGGAGTATCCACATTTAATAAAGCCATCAGATTATTTCTAAGATAAATATCTTCCAATTTGGCTACCGATTCAGGTTGGGATGCTATCAGCTGTTTTCTTTTTGCATAATCCACAAGTCTTTCAATTTCATAAGCAGTGTTGATTTGCGGCATTGATCTCCCCCTATTTATTATTCTGATTTTAGTATTTTGTTTGTCATAATAAACTTAACCACATCAGTATTTCTGGGTATTGCCAAGTGATCAAGATTCATAAAGTGATGTCTTTGCTGTCCTTTGTCAATACCCCACATTTGTTGAGAATAGAGATTGACAACACCATCGTTTCTTCCATGGCGGGATAGATTATCCATGGTTTGATGTGAAAGATTCTCTCCAAGTATCCGCATCAGGTTATATGTAATGGACAGCCCTTGTGTAATATCCGTTGATTGTTCTGTCAATTCTGCAGAAATCAGGGATAGTTTTTCTAAATAGGCATCTGATTCGTTCAATCGATTAATTAAAGGATCACTTACAAACAGATTTTCAAAAACCGGGTTTTTAGTTTCATAGTATAAATAAATACCCATTGATTCACAATAGTCTTGTGGTGTATACAACATACACATGCCACCGGGAAATGGGTCGAGAAAACGGAGCATTTCGGTAAATAATTTGCCAACCATTTCCGGATGATTTCTCGCAAAAAAGACCATCAACTCGGCACTCTTTTCTGATTCTGTCCCACTAACAAAAGACGTGATAAAATTACCCAATGTTAGCTCCAAATTGGGAGGATTATCTGATTTAACTTTTAAGACTGCCTCCATCAAATTAGGATTAATGGTAAGAATGAAATTTTGGGCGATTGTACCTAAATGCGGTGTATCAAGTGTGATTAATTCTTCGACATAATCTCCAAAATAACTTGGTTTTTCGTCATTTGTTAACCGGTACCCATGATTCAAACAGTATCTTGACACAAGTCCTCCCATGCTGGATGCAATCATGTAGATTTCATTGTAAGCTGCATGGATATTATTCTCAAAAATGATTTCTGCAAGAATTGCGCCATACTCTTCAGCTCCAAGAACGGATGTATCATAAGTAAATTCATAAAAATCATAGTCGACGAAATCTTTCGGGTGGGCGTTGACATACTCGTAAAAACCATTCCAAACATCCATCCTGCCTTGATTTCTCCAAACAGCTTCTATCTGGGGCATGATGTCCGAGTTATCGTCAAAATAAGGAATATTTTGTTTGCCATGAACAAAGATAATTGCTTTGTCCCCTCTATTATAAGTGGAAGGTATACTTATTTCTTTTGAATAATATTCCACCGGATACCTGGCTAAATCAAACTCCAAAGTCGACGGAACTTTATCGATTTCATTCAATATCACCGTGGGAATATTACCCGCAAAGAGATCATCAAGTGCCAAATAACCAACATTGGTGTTTTCGATTTCTATTTTCAAACGCTTATTGCCTGAAGGCTTCATGCGGTACAGATCATGGAAAGGATGCATTTTTAAATATCTCGTAATCTCTACCGTTACGTTTTCAGCATTTATTTCCTGTTCAAGCTCTTTTATGCTAAAACCGGTTAGAACAATTGTTTTCAACGCTCTTAAAATTGTCCTGGTTAAATGATTTGAGGCTGTATGAAAAAAATCCAACAGAATAAGCGGAACATCTTTTGTTGTTTCAGATGGAAAAACAGGATATACTTTCGTGAATTTTTCTTCCTGATCAGAAGACAGACGAACCGTTGAATCCACTACAGCAAAATGAACATCCAGTTGTTTTATCTCAAGAGGTTCGATGAGTTCAATCGTTTGATAACTTTTTTTTAACAACCCTTCAGTGATTTCTGTCAATCTTTGTTTTTTTGTTTTACTCAAAGCCTTAAATAGGGGATAAGAATTTTCATGAGAGGATAATAAGGCAATGGAAGCATTCACATTAGCTTTTAACTGGGTAATAATTTTATTTATATAATTATTAATATCCTGATAATCGTGTTTTCTGTTGACTAAAATGTCTACTATTTGGACCTTTGCCTCTTGCGTTCCACTTCTTTTTAAATGCTCCAGTATTTGTAAAGCGATGATTTCAAACATGGTATATTTTTTTAGTAGAGTACATAATGAAGAGATTTCCATCACACCATAACTTTTTGAAAATTCCAAATTCAAGCTTTTTAAATCTTCATTAATCTTTCTTGAAGCATATTCCAGAAAATTTAAGCTGATTTGAAAGCAGCAAGCATTTTCCAGGATCTTATCCTTGAAATAATTTTGCCAGGGTGAGCTTTTAAATATGATCCCGCTTTTTTTGTATATCTCTTGCTGGAAGTTATTATATAGAAGGTAGAAAGACAACCATTCAATTTGTGAATGATAACTTGTTATCTCCCTGAAGATGAAATCATAAGCCGTCTTAAAAATCTTATCTTTTTCCTCCTCGTAAACTGTTGGTTTTAACTCAATTTCCTGTTTGTTGATATAACGTTCAAAGTTGTTGGAAAAAAGATTCATCATGCGGTTGTGTTGCGTTAAGTATTCAGTGACCACTTCCGGTTTATTGTTTGTTTTAAACATCTGATTTTTTGAATTCCCCAATGATGAAATATTTTTCAAGAAAAAATCAATATAACTCATATCATCCAGTAAAAGCTTATTGTAAGAAAAGCGTTGCATTAACTCAGATTCATCAAAAAGAGAGGATTGAATTTGCAGGTAAACTCTTACAGCTTTTTCCGAGTACTCATCGCTAAGAATTTGAAAATCCTTTACGTCATAAAAGGCCATTGACTGATCTTCGAGTAATAGTGCACATACTGTCCTGTCTTCAGAATTCACAAGAAATAGACGTTTGAAAGGCACTGAATCAAAAACTTCACGTATCTGTTGTTCATCCAACTGTGACGAGTAAGCTAGCATTTTGAAGGGATCATCTCCCAATTCCTGTAAAGTAGCCGCGAAGCTAATCATGATAAAACAACATATGAAAAAGATGATTAACAAATGTTTCATTGATTCTCCTTTCTACCCTTATGATAAACCGTTTTAATCCATAAACAGGATTTTCTAACCTCTCCAATTATCACTGTTCCGGAATTTGTAAATTTCAAGCGTCCGTTTTTTTGGATTTGACATTGAGTGTTCGGGTTATCAATCATATTTTTTACATCTAAAATATCAATATTTCTCTCCAATGAACGATTTGAAGCGTGCACTTCATAACAGACCTCTATGCCAAGCAGTTCTGAAATCAACGATTCCACCTCTATTTCCTTTTAAACCTTGAACCTGTCCGGTATGAAACAGAACTTTGTTTATTTCATTCTGCTATCTTTTTAGCTGTTTAATAATCGTTAACATACGATGGAATTATATCATAGAAGTTTTTTTCTAAACAACGTTTATCTGGTATAATCGTTAAGTGAAGTTAACTGCTTCACAGGGGTTTTTCATGCAAGTATAAAGAGAGGTATAGTCATGAGAAGGGTTTTTATCAGCGATATGCATATTGGAGATGGTTTGATCTGTGATAACTTCATCTTCGATGATGAATTGGAAAAATTGTTACTGGATTTGATGGCGAGTGGCGAGGAAACTGAGCTCGTTATTGTGGGGGATGGCCTTGAATTGATGGAAAGCGAAGTAGTAAAAGATTTGGGATTGATCCCATTTGATCAACTTCAGGAAAAGATAGATCCCATCGTTATCAACAACATCGTGAACAATCACCCGAAAGTATTTAATGCCTTAGCCAAATTTTGCAGAAGAAACCGTCTCATATACGTCATTGGCAACCATGATTATTATTTTCATACCAATGCCGAATTGAGAAAAAGATTCAAGGAATTGATGGGATCCGGTGAAAACATTCAATTTGTCCCATATTTTTACGACAGAAACTGGGGAGTATTTGCCATACACGGTAACAACTTTGACCCGGGAAATCGTTTCGGGATGGATAAAAACGGAGATTTAATCCCCCCCATCGGTGATTATATGACCCGATATATGATGATCAATTTCAGAGAGATACTTATCAACGGGGATGTCCCCGAGCACATTCCTCATGACTACGATGATGTACAACCCAATATGGATGTATTCGAATGGTTTACAACAATGATGAAGACTTATGATATGGGGATTAACCTTGTAGAACTTTGGATGGAAGAACTTTTAAAAATGTTGAAAACAGTACAGGCTAAACATTGGATCAAATCCAATTACCCCATCGCTCATCGTTTTTCAAATCTGTTCATCAACAGCAACAGGGGCATTAAACTGGGAAGGATCATGGTGGGATTGGTATCAAAAATACGATCGTTGAAACGAACCAATTACATGAAAACCAAGGCTGAGAAAATTCTTAATCGGGCATTGGAAAATCCTCAAAAGTACGGATTCAAGAAAAAGGATTTTTACGGTTATTGTAATATGCCGGATATTGATTATGAAAACCTCCGAGGCTTGATTTTTGCCCATAGGCATAAATTTGAAAATTATGTTCTACCCAGTTATGGACAGACCAGATTTTACATTAATACAGGAACTTGGAGAACGGTCATCGAACGCGATGGAAAGCGTAAGGGCAAATTCCTGAAGCGTTCAGAACTGGCATATGTGTTCATTGACGATTCCGAAGAAGATCTTTCCATTAATGCCGTTACTCAAAACAGAATCAGAAACAAGGTAGCTGATCTATCTGAAAAAGAGGTGGTTTGAACGTGAGAAAATTTTTCCTGATTGACGGAACGGGCCTGGTATATAGGGCTTTTTTCGCTATCAGAAATTTGAATACTTCAACCGGTGAACCCGTTAATGCCCTTTACGGCCTTTCCAGGATGTTGACCAAATTGTTAAAGGAAAAGGTTGAGAAAGATGATCGAATCGTATTTTTTATGGACAGGGCCAGAAAGACATTCCGCACAGAGATGTATGAGGAATACAAGGCCAATCGATCAGAAATGCCTGAAGAACTGAGATTCCAAATGGCCTATGTAGAGGATTTGGTTAAATCTTTTGGCATCAATGTTCTCTCGGTGGAAAATTATGAAGCGGATGATCTGATTGCCACGTTTACCAAAACTTTTCAGGAAGATTCGGATCTTTTTGAAATTGTAACCAGTGATAAAGATCTGTTTCAGTTAATATCAGATAATGTCAGAATTTTACGGGCAGAAAAGGGGGTTACCCAACTCAAAGAGTACGATCGGGATACTTTTTATGAAAAATACGGGTTTGAACCTTCACAAATGATTGATTATTTGTCTCTAATGGGCGATTCTTCCGATAATATTCCTGGTATCAAAGGTATTGGCGACAAAAGGGCAAAAGAGCTCATTTCAAAATTTGGAACTTTTGAAGATATTTACAAAAATCTGGACAAAGTCTCAAATGCTAATAAAAAACGCTTGGAAGAATCCAAAGAAGCGGGTTTTTTGAGTAAAAAGCTCGTTCAGTTAAAGGATGATGTTACCCTTGAGGATGATTTTGCCAATCCTTGTAAATACAGTTATTCAGGAATCAATCTAAGTGAGATGACACAACTTTTCAATAAATTCCAGTTTGATTCGTTGTTATCCGAATGGGCTGATAAAACCAATACCCAGGGGCTTTTATTTGAAGAAAAGTCTTCTGAAAAAAAAGAAGAAAAACGCTATTCTTATCAAACAATCACAAAAGAAAATTTCCCGACTTGGCTGGAAACGCTTAAAAAACAAAAGCAGTTCGCCTTTGACACGGAAACCACATCATTAAATGTTCGCGAAGCTGAACTGGTAGGCGTTTCCTTTTCATGGGGAGAAGAGAATACCTTTTATCTGCCTTTGGGACATAAAAGCAAAAGTGATCAAACTAAAAACCTGGATATGAAAAGTTTAACAGATGTTTTAGAAGCAGCTGAAGATGCACTGGTTATTGGTCACAATTTAAAATACGATTTTGCTATCCTTATGAATCGAGGTTTTTCCATACCTAAAAATTATTTTGACACCATGATCGCCTCTTATCTGTTAAATCCGGATAAGGGAAAACATGGATTGGATTTGTTGGCCATGGAAGAGTTTTCCCACAAGATGATCTCTTACGATGATGTGATTTCACAATCAGAGAACGCTTCAAATTTCTCTCAAGTAAGTGTGAAAGAGGCAACAATTTATTCAGGAGAAGACGCCTATATCACTTACCGGCTTTACAAATTGTTTGTAAAAAGGCTGGAAAACGAAGATCTGACGGATTTGTACCAAAAAATGGAAATGCCCCTCTTAAAGGTCCTCATTCAAATGGAAGATAATGGTGTTTTTTTCGATCGGGATTACTTAAAAACACTCTCAAACAAAACCGGAAAACTCATCAAAGAAATTAAAAAACAAATTTACGAGATAGCAGGAACGGAATTTAACCTGAATTCTCCCATACAATTGGGGGAGATTCTTTTTGATAAATTGGAACTCCCATCTCAGGGAAAAACAGCTAAAAGTAAAAACTATAAAACGGGTCGAGAAGTCCTTGAAAAACTGGCTGACGATTACGAAATTGCCAAGCTCATGTTGGAATATCGAAAATATTCCAAATTAAAATCCACCTATATTGATGCAATTCCCGGCTATATTTCAAAAAAAACGGGTCGAGTTCATTCATCTTTCAATCAGATAGGTACAGCAACAGGCAGATTAAGCAGTAGCGACCCCAATCTTCAGAACCTACCCATTAAGGAAGAAGAAGGCCGTGAGATCAGAAATGCTATCAAACCTCAGAATGAAAATTGGAAGCTTATTAGTGCAGACTATTCACAAATCGAATTGAGACTCATGGCACATATTTCTTCAGATGAAAATCTGATTAAAGCCTTCAATGAGGATTTGGATGTTCATTCATTTACAGCTTCCAAGATCTTTTCCGTTGATATGGATCAAGTTACAAAGGAGCAAAGAGGTATCGGCAAAATGATCAATTTCTCCATCATTTACGGTATTTCCGCTTACGGTTTATCATCTCGAATCGGGATATCCATCCAGGAAGCGGATAGATTTATCTCAGAATATTTTAAAACTTATCCCAAAGTAAAAGCATATATGGATGAGATAGAAAAGAAGGCAAAAAAAGATAAAGAAGTGCGCACGATTTTTAACCGATTGAGAAAGGTCAAATACATCGATGCTTCCAATCGGCGTCTGCAGCAGGAAGCAAAACGCATGGCTATCAATTCACCCGTCCAGGGTACTGCAGCTGATATAATGAAGGTGGCAATGATAAACATTCAGGAACAAATTATTGAAAAAAAATCAAAATGCATGATGATTATGCAGATACACGATGAAATCGTTTTAGAGTGTCCGGATGAAGAGGTTGTAGAGATGAAAAACATGCTTGTTCAGGAAATGGAAAATGCCTATTTACTTAAAGTACCACTAAAAGTGGATGTAGAAGTTACAACAGAATTCTAATTCAGGAGGTCATGATATGAAATGGTTGGAATCTGTACCAAATTTTAGCGAAGGCAAAAATACTGAAGTACTTGAAAAGATAGTTAAATGTGCCGACAAATACGATAAGGTGTGGATTGTCAATTGGTCAATGGACAAAGATCATAATCGTTCAGTTGTCACAATGGTGGGTGAACCCTCGCAAGTGGTAAAAACGCTTTATGATATGACAAAAACCGCAGCGGGTCTGATCGATTTAAGAAATCACAGGGGAGAGCACCCACGAATGGGAGCTACAGATGTTATCCCGATAATTCCTTTGAAAAACATCGATTATGCCGAGTGCATAGAATATTCCAAAGAATTAGCTCAAAGAATTGGAGAGGAATTAAAGATTCCCGTATATCTTTATGAGAAATCCGCTACAAGAACGGAACGAAAAAATCTCGCAACCATCAGAAAAGGACAGTTTGAAGGTTTCAGTCAAAAGATACTCAACGAGAAGTGGAAACCGGATTATGGACCAACCGATGCCATACACCCCAGTGCCGGTGTTGTAGCCGTAGGGGTCAGAGAATTTTTGATTGCATACAACGTGAATCTGGCCACAGATAACTTGGACATCGCCAATGAAATTGCCAAAATGGTCCGTCATAAAAGCGGCGGGTTTCGTTACGTTAAGGCCATGGGCGTGGAATTAAAGGAAAAAGGCATTGTCCAGGTATCCATGAATCTGACAAACTTCAAAAAAACGAGTATATACAGGGTTTTTGAAATGATAAAAGTAGAAGCAAAACGTTTCGGAGTGAGTGTTCTTGGCTCTGAAATAGTTGGATTGGTTCCGTTACAGGCAATAACGGATACTATGGATTATTATCTGGGATTGGATGCTTTTGATATGACTCGGGTCATTGAATATCAACTGATGGAGATTTTGGAAAAGGAATAAACTAAACAATAACCAATAGCGGAGGTAAGAGGATGCAGATAATAAAACTTCTTAGAACAAATTTTGAAGGAGATGAATATCTTGTAGAAACCGGAGGTGTCTACAAGCGCTCCAAACAATTAAGGAGTTTTGTTTGCGGATCTTTCCAGGATCGAATCAACTCTCGTATAAAAACACTCTATCAATTCCAGAATCGATTTATCCTGCCTGATTTTATGGATTTCAATTCCGCAGAACCTCTGTTCCTCTTCCCCTATCAGGGTGAAGAAAGTATAGATATTTTACCCTTGGAAGATGGCCAAAAGATAGAGATTGCCATGCAGCTCATCGACTCCATGGAATTGTTACATCACGTTACAGGTGAAGGATTTGGGATATGGGGTTTTCCCCATTTATTAGTGTCAGATAGACTGCGTATACTCCCGCCTCTTTGGGTTAATTTTAACAAAGAAGCCTTAAAATTCGTTTTAAACCGCGACAGTGTATTCGTTGCCCCGGAAATTTTGGAAGGCAAATGGCCCACCTCTGCTTCGGATACTTATGTTCTGGGAAAGATTTTGCAAAGTCTTTTACCAGATGAATTCAAAGAGAAATTCAAACAGGAATTGCTACAGATGACCGATGAAGATCCGAAGGTCAGACCTTCTCATTTTGGCCGGTTGTTTACGGATAAGATCCAAATTGCCAGAGTTCATCAATCTTTAGATGGTTTGGTAAAACGGGAATTGGTATCTTCACACATTGTTGAAAGAGACAAGGATTTAAAAGAATTCAGTACTTATTTCGCAGACCTTCAAAGCGAAGAAACAGGATCTTATTTAATTTATGGTGGTTCCAGGGTCGGAAAAACGACTTTTTTAAATTTGATCCAAACCGATATGATAAACAACGGTTGGAAAACCTTGAAGGCAGGAGATACCAAGCATTTCTGTCAGGAATTATTACAAATCACTGAAAATCCGGAATTTGCCGGAGTCAACATGGAAGATTTTCAGTATTTATGGGATCTTCAGGACAATTACAACCTGGATCGAGTGGCACGTATAGTTGGTAAGCTTATTGGAATCATGGATCAAATCGCTATTCTCGTTGACGATTTTGAACAAATTGATGATGGATATAGAAAATTATTGGACTACGTTCAATCCATGATTATTCCCTCTAAAGTTGTTATTATAGCTGCTTCTACGCAAAAAGAGGGCAAATTTACATTTTCAAAAAAATACCGCTTGGAACCTTTTAATAAAGAACAAACGACCAAGTTTTTAGAAATTCTTTTGGGAAAAACTTTCACCATTAATTATGAACCCCAGGTGAATTGGATATACAATCTGACTAACGGATTTCCGGGTCTAATTTATAATTTCCTGATGTTGCTGAATTCGACTGGAAAATTAAACCTCAAAGAGGGCAAATGGGTTATAGAAGGAAATATCCATAATATTAAGGGTATGGAAGATTATGTGGAAAGATTATTTCAACAAATCAATCCCGTTGACAAAGAACTGCTTTCGGATTTTTCTGGGTTATCTGAAAACTTTACCAAAGAAGAATTAAAGGTACTTTGTACAAACGCTGAACTAAATTATAAGCAGGCTGAAGTTTCTCTGGTTAGGCTGCAACGCGCAGGATTAATTATCAAAGAAGGCGAACGTTACCGCTTTACCCTTCATGATATATGGGAAAAGGCTTATCAGAATTTAGATGAAAAGAAAAAACAAATGATTCACAAAAGCTTTTGCATCGTTTCACCGGATTATTCCAGAAAGGCTTGGCATTACCGGCAAATAGGCAAAAGAAGAGCTGCAGCTGCCATGTATTTGAGGGCCGGTTGTGAAAATTTCACAAATAACATGAGTTGGGCAATCGTTGAACAATATTTTCAAAATGCCTATGATCTACTTGAAGAAAATGAAATCACCGATGAGATGTTGATGTTACCCTCATTGCTGAAATTACTCAAAGGAGATATCCTCAAAGATGAAGTTGCAGAGCGCTTTAAATCATCTCTGAGACAGAAATATCTCTATTTATACAACCTGGTACTAAAATGCGAATTTGACAAAGTAGAAGAGGAATATCATGAGATTTATCCCAACGGGAACCCCCTTGAGACATTCAGCGATTTCACAAATAACCTGTCATACGTTTATAATCTTTATGAATCAGGAAAAATCGGACAGGCCTCTGATGAAATCAAGTACTTTTTCAAACAGGAAAAGAAATTTGACCGGTATCAATATCTGAACATTTTGTACAAAAACCTTTTGGCGAAGATTGAATGGCGCAATAATCATTGGGATGAATCAGCTGTTTTATGCAAAGAAAATATGGAAACCGCCGAACAGTTGGAAATGAAATTTCTTCTACCTCTCGTTTATTCATCTTTGGGTACGATTATGGACATCAATGGACCTCATTACTCAAAACCAATTCTTCAAAAAGCCATCAAGTATTCTGAAAAATACGGAATCCCACAACTTTCCCTAAGACCTGCTCTCAATTTGGCAAATAGTTATCTTTATTCAGGCGATATTACCAGCATGTTCATTTTTATTGAAAAAAGCAGAGAAATATCCAGAACTTATAACGATCGAAACAATCTGGCATTAAGTTATCTCATTGAAGGGCTTTACCACTTATATAACAAGCAGTACAAGGAAGCCCTGGAAGATCTTGAAAAGGCTATTGAAACTGTCGATTTTCCGGAAATCAGGCAAAAAGCCATGCGATTTAAATACATGTGTCTGTTTTCAATGGACAATATGGACAATATCAATCCTGATATTCTTGAACAGCCATTTGCAAAGGATTACGGGTTTCATGATGTTGTCAAATTGGCGTTGGCCGAAGATCCGGAGGAAATTAAAAAATACTTCAATCACTTCAAAGAGGCACATCATCTATGGAAAGAAGAAATTGCCGTTGCTTTCAAAGATAAACTGTCAAAAAATTTCCCGGAGGAATTTGAGCGTTATCTGGAATCTCTTATCCAATACTATCTAAAATCTCATTTAAAATTACCCATTGCATTGACAAACGAAGCATTCGCTTATTTGTACAGGGAGATGGGACAATATCGAAAGGCCAAAAAGTTCGCAAGAAATGCAGTCGATATGTATAAGAACATGAAAATGATGTCAGCTGCGGAAAAGATAAATCGGGAATTGTTAATGGGCGAAAAAACTCTGGAAGATTATGTGAATATTATATCCAATGCCCTAAGATCAGAAAAAAGGGAAATTATACTGACCGATAACCTGCTCAGCCAGTTTGAGTCCAATTTAATCGCAAAAATCAATGAAATGGATGTATTACATGAAATTATCAACTTTTCCAAAACTATTACAGCTTCAGCTGAACCGGAGGAAATACTGGCAGAATTTGTCAGTTGGATATTGTCTTTTTCCCCTATTCGAAAAATGATCATAGCCGTATTAAAAGATAACAGAGTCGTTTATAAAAGTTGG
>Ga0272443_10002606_pt1 | contig 22723 bp, 18 predicted proteins | sample SSMAcet12_FD_193581 | JGI IMG/M metagenome (GOLD analysis project Ga0272443, IMG submission 193581) | Marine sediment archaeal communities from Little Sippewissett salt marsh, Falmouth, MA, United States - SSM-Acet-12 | ecosystem: Environmental > Aquatic > Marine > Wetlands > Sediment ...
ATGGTCCGCGCCGTAGATAACAACCTTGCGGGGCAGGGTTGAAAGGGCGATATCCACCATCTCTGGCTGCAATTTCACCAGGGCACTGTCTTCTTCGATATCTTCCACAGTCGCGCCGTGGGCACCCAGCAGGTCATAGCCCTTTTTGTTGTACACCCGGACACCGGTCTCAGAGAGGACAGTCAGCGCCGAGAAATAGATTGCCCGGATTTCTTCCTCTGTCAGCACTTCAAATGTCGGCGTACTGTTGACTAGATAATTCGTTTTTTTAACTTGCATGTTTATCTCCTCTCAGCTCAGGCCGACCAATTGTTTCGCCAGTTCAGATGAGGCAGGAGCATTGGCGCCGTATCCATCCGCGCCGATCCTGTCTGCAAATTCCTGGTCAACTGGGGCACCGCCAACCATAACTTTCACCTTGTCGCGCAGGCCTGCTTCCTCGATGGCCTTGATGGTATGGCCCATGGAGCGCATGGTGGTGGTCAGCATAGCGGACATACCAACGATTTCAGGTTGGTGTTCCTTGATAGCTTCAATGAATTTTGCGGGCGCGGCATCGAAACCGATGTTAACGATCTGGAATCCGGCGCCTTCACACATCATGCTGACCAGATTCTTGCCGATGTCATGCAGGTCACCTTCAACGGTGCCCATGACGATTGTGCCGGCCATCTTGGTGCCGCTTTCTGCCAGAAGCGGTCGGAGCAGGTCCATCCCGGAAGCCATGGCTTCCGCTGACATTAGCACTTCGGGGACGAACATGTCGCCGGCTTTGAAACGGACGCCGACTTCGTTCATGCCCACGATCAGCCCATTATTCAGTACATCTGCTGCGGAAATGCCTTCATCAAGCCCCTGCTGGGTGATAGAAGCACTGGTATCGCTGTCGCCTTCCAGAATCGCAGTAGATAGTTTTTCAAATATTTTTTCGCTCATTTTTTTATGATCTCCTCATTAATCTTCTTGCTGTTTGACCCATTCTTCCGCTTCTGCCAAAACTTTGTCAATCAGCTTCTCGGTTTCTGGCTTCAGGGGCACCTGTTCATATTCGGCCAAGATTTTCTGCACTCGGGCGACAGTGCGGTCTTTGAAGGATTTCTCACCCATCAGCACCCAGTCCTCGTAGGAGGTCCTGTCAATCAGGTTGGGCAGCCAGTATTCGGATTTGTAATATCGGCGGGTGTGCTCGTCTTTCAGGTAGTGGCCATTGGGGCCAACCCGATTAATGACATCCACTGCCAGGGTGTCGTCATTGACTTCAATGCCCCGGGTGATGCGGCGGGCATAGCCAATGGCCTCGTCCATAGCGGTGAGCTGGAAAACCGAGCCGGTCATGGCGCTTTCGGTGTAGCCCACATCGTGGCAGAGGTCGCCGCCGGTCATGGCGGAGAAGAAAACAGAAAGGGATCCTTCTGTGATAGCCTGTTCGTCAAAAGTTTTCGAATCAGTGCAGCCGCCGGTCTGCCAGAGCGGCAGCCCCGCATAATGGGCTAATTCGGTGATGCCAGCCATCATCAGGGAGAGCTCGGGAGCTCCGTAAGAGAGGATCATGGCACTCATATCCATCACGGAAAGCACGCCTCCCATGATGAAGGGGTTCCCGGGTTGTATGTTCTGGGCAATGGTCAGCCCCATCCAGGATTCCGCTGCAGCCTGGATGATGATGCCTGCCGGGGTTACAGGGGCTGTGCCGCCTGCCAGTGGGCAGGGTGTGAAGATCAATGGGATGCGCTTTTCTGCCGCGAACACCAGCTTGTTCAGGGAATCTGTGGTGGAAATCAGCGGGGAAAGCGGCTCGCAGTAGTGGATATAGGTGGGGCGCTTCTCGAATGCGTCCTGACCGCCCGCTTCTTCAACCGCGATGCGGTGAATGGCGTTGGAGTCATAATAATCAAAGGACCAGGCCACAATCGGTTTGGTGGTGTAGCGGAACATTTCAGCAAACTCATAAAGAGCGCTGAGGTCGTAAGGGACGTTGTCCACTGAGCCAAGGGACTCGCAGAAGTCAATATTGGGCAGCGAGTGGACCACCTTGGCAACATAAGGGACATCGCTCAGCTGGTAGGGGCGGCGTTCCATGGTCTCGACATCGATGAAGTTCACACAGGTTGGGCCAGGACCAAAATGGGCTCGCCCTGGACCGATGTGAATGTCGTGTTCGGGATTGCCGTCACGAGCGTAGATCGTAAAACTGCGGGGGGCCTTGGCAAGGGCGTCTTTAACCATATAAGATGGCAATCTGACGCGGTCACCATCAACCCAGGCGCCAGCTTCCTTGAGGACCTCTCTGGCGCGCTCGTGTTTCACTTCCAGGCCTATGTATTCCAGGACATGGAGGACACCGTTGAACAGCTCCTCCAGCTGATCGTCTGATAACATCCGGAATTGTACGCCGGAATTTACGCGGTAATTAGTTCTCATACTTTTGCTCCTTGAGGTTAATTTCCTGTCTTAGCCGGCGAACTGCCTGGCCATTTCAGAGGCAGAGGCAGCATTGGCAGCATAGCCGTCTGCGCCGATCTGGTCCGCAAAATCCTGGGTGACTGGTGCGCCGCCGATCATGACTTTCACGGTGTCGCGGACACCAGCTTCTTCCAGGGCTTTGATGGTGCGTTCCATGGAGCGCATGGTGGTGGTCAGCAGAGCGGACATGCCCAGGATAGTGGGTTTATGCTCCTTGACAGCGTCCACAAAAGCTTCTGGCTCAACATCCTTACCGAGGTCGATGATCTCGAAGCCCGCGCCTTCACACATCATCCCGACCAGGTTCTTGCCGATATCGTGCAGGTCACCTTTGACGGTTCCGAGCAGGACCTTTCCAGCAGCCTCTGCATCCGATTCGGCCAGCATGGGGCGGATGATATCCATAGATTCCTGCATGGCTTTTGCGGAGCGCAGTACTTCGGGGACGAACATGTTGCCGGCTTTGAACTCCACGCCAACATGGTCCATACCTGGCATGAGACCGTTGTTGAGGATCTCATCGGCGCCTAATCCCTCTTCCAGGGCCTGATTGGTCTTGTCCACCATGTCGGCAAAGTTCCCTTCGATGACCATGGTGGATATGGTGGATAGAATTTCGCTCATTTGGTTAAGCCTCCTTAATATTCTTGTTTGTCCGTTTGTTTTATAGATAGTTTTTTATCGTTTTATGGAACTCTTTAATGTGTCGGATAATTCGATTGACTGCTAATTCCTCATCGCCAATGGCGATTGCCTGGTAGATATCGCAGTGGGCTTTGACATCAATTTCATCGACAGCGGCCTGGGGGAGAGCCAGGTACCAGATCCGCAGGGAGAGGTTGTAGTAGTACTCGAGGTTGGATATCAGAAATCTGTTGTGCGTCGCTTCTCGGATCAGGGCGTGGAACTTGCCATCCAGTTCTATCATTTCCTCTTTTACACTGGTGTCAGCTTTGCTGTACTGATCCGCCAGACTTCCCAGGTGTTCCAGCTCTTCTGCCGATATTCGCTGGCTTGCCAGGCGAACGGCCAGGGCTTCCAGCTCAACGCGAACCTCAAAGATCTGGGTCAGATCGGTAATTGCCAGCTCAGCCACAAAGATGCCCCGGCGGGGCTTGACAACCACCAGATCATCTGACTGCAGTCTTTTGAGGGCTTCCCTGATCGGGGTTCTGCCAAACCCGAGTTCGTCCATCAGCTGGGATTCATTGATCACGGCACCGGGTGATAACTCGGTTTTAATGATCCGCTTCTTGATGATCTGATAGGCTTGCTCGGCGTTAGTTTGATTCATAAGAATACTCAGGATTCCTTGGAGCGCGCCCGATAGGACTTGATCCAGTTCATTCCGTATTCATCTCTCGCCATAACCAGATCCGCTGCCTGGATACCCAGGTTGACTTCTTCTTCCAGGGGATTGGTGATGGGGCAGGTGAGTCCGGCCAGGATGGACATGGCAATAAATGTGGCGTTGATCACAGGTCTGTCTGGCAGGCCAAAGGAAATGTTGCTGGCGCCCATAGTGATGTTTGCGCCGAATTCAGCCACAATCATGCGGATAGTGTCTATGGCGATCATGCCGGCATTGTGATCCGAACCCATTGTCAATGCCAGCGGGTCAAAGACCAATCTGTCCGCTGTAATGCCCAATTTATCCGCCCGTTCGACCATTTTTGCCGCCACATTAAAGCGGTCCTGGGCTGTGGGGGGAATGCCCTCGTCATCCATGCAGAGCGCGATCACGGAAGCATCATACTCCTTGACCAGCGGAAGCACAGCTTCCAATCGTTCTTCTTCGCCGTTTACCGAGTTGATCAGGGCTTTTCCTTTATAGATGGAGAGGGCAGATTCGAGGGCGGTGGTGTCTGCTGTGTCAATGCACAGTGGCGCGTCAGTGACTTCCATCACGGCGTGCATCATATCCCTGAGAATGGGCTCTTCGTCAACACCAGGGACACCAGCATTGACATCAATGATGGTCGCGCCCGCTTCCACCTGGGCAACAGCATCCCTTTTGACAATATCGAATTTACCTTCCTTGAGTTCCGCCAGAAGGGATTTCCTTCCAGTGGGGTTGATCCTTTCACCGATGATTACAGTCGGTTTCGAGCGGTGGATCTCGACAGTCTTGGATTCTGAACTGACAATGGTTGTTAGGTTCTCTGACATGATTTCTCCTTGCATTTCTCGATCGTGTGTTAACTCATCCCCCTTAGTATATTACAAATATATCAGAGAGGGAAGAGGTTGGGGCGAGATGAGATATTTGTAATATAAAGAGGTGATATTTATCGCCCCAGCCTGCCCTTAGCCGAGCTCTTTTTTCAGGTATTCCTGGATCTGTTTCCCTACGCTGTCATCCAAGGTCGGTTCCATATAGTTGTCCAGGAGTTCTTCCCATCGTTTTGTGCATCGGGCTGTTGTGTTTTCCTGATCCCCTCCCCACCAGGCTTCCAACCCGCTGCGGTCTCCCAGGTCAGGCAGCCAGAATTCGGATCGGCAGCGTTCGATGGTATGGGACTCACCCAGGTAGTGGCCGTCATGGCCGACATTCTTGATCACATCCACAGCCAGTGTTTCTGGAGAGACTTCCATGCCGCGGAAGTAATGCTTCAGCATGCCGCAGAGTTCATCGTCCATGATGAACTTCTCGTAGGAAAACGCCAGGTAGGAGCTGATGATGCCAGCGGCATGGAGCACAAAATCAATTCCGCTGTTGATCGTGGTGTACAGGCTGAACATGGATTCATACCCTGCTTGGGCGTCCATGGTGCTGGAATCGGTCAGCGCGCCTCCCCCTCTGCTGGCCAGCCCATAATGCCTGGCAAGCTGTCCGTGGGCGGCGATGCACAGCGACAGCTCAGGGCTGCCGATGGCCAACCCGCCGGTTTTCATGTCAATATTGGTGGATGTTGAACCGTACATCACCGGAATCCCGGGTTTGACCAGCTGGGAGAGAACGATCCCTGAAAGCAGCTCTGCGTTTTGCTGGGCTAATACCCCTGCCAGGGTGATGGGACCGGTGGAACCAGCCATGATCAGGCTGGCGATAACAACTGGCTGATTGGAACGGGAATAGACCAGCAGCGCGTCCACCATATCCACGCTGTAGCTCAGCGGACTGAGCGGGTTGATCAAACCAGTGGTGAAGTGACCTTTGGTGGGATCTCCAAAGAGGATTTCGATCAAATTCATGGTGTGCTGGGCACCCACCTTACCTTCTGTGCTGCCGATGAAAGCTTTATCAGATAGGGTGACATGAGCGGCGACCATTTGCAGGTTCGCGGTTTCAGCAGGGATGTCCTGGGGTTCCACCAGCAAGTGTCCGCTCATATCCTGGTTGGGCAGGGCGTGTGCCAGCTTAACCAGCTGTCTGTAATCCTCGATGGTTGGAACACGTTTGCCTATCTCGGGGTCGATTAAAAATGGTGCCCCATACCCGGGAGTGAATACTGGGTAACCATCACCGATGATGACGTTCCGGTCCGGGTTGCGGGCCTGAATGGTGAAGGTGGAAGGGATATCTTTGATCCTTTCCATTATTTGGTCTTCCTGGAAGTAAACGAGCTGGCCGTCCACCTTGAACCCGTGTTTTGAGAAGATCTCGAGAGCTTCTGGGTGGGGAAAGCGGATACCTGTGTTCTGGAGGATATCCATCGTTGCGGTATGGATTGCCTCCAGGTCAGAGGGAGTAAGTAATTAGGTCGGTGGCATGGATATATGATCTCCTTAATTTATTTATAAAGTTACTGTATATGGTGGGAGCGAAGAAAGAAGAAAGAGGCACACCTTGTACTGCATTGAAAACCCCGGGAAGGATCAAAACGATCCTTGCCCGGGGGAGATGTGGCTATTTTTTCTTGAAAATATCTTTCACCTTGGCGGCTGCCCAGAAATAAAAACCGCTGAAACCGTTCGGGTAGTAGATCATGATCGCCACCATCAAGACACCATAGATAACCAGGTGGAGGCCAGGCAGACTGGACAGGTTGGACCGCAAGGCTTCGATGAAGAACACAAACGGGAAGGCAATTGTTACGCCTCCCCATAGACTGCCCCTGCCGCCGATATAGGCGATGGCCAGCACCTCAACAGTCTTGGAGGTGTGCATCAGCGTACTTGGTGTAAGGGATCCGAAGAAGTGGGCGTAAAATCCACCCAGAAGTCCCGCAAAGAATGCGGACAGGGTGAAGTTGAAGACCAGATACTTGGTGGGATTGATCCCTGAGGCCCTGGCTGCATCCGGGTTCTGTCCGATCGCCTTGAAAGCCAGGCCTATATTGGATCCAACAACCAGTTTCAGGATGATGTAAATGGCGACCATCATGGTCAGAACGATATAGAAATAGGGCCGGTTGTTGGGAGTTTCGATAAATTTAACCGGATTCATTCCCAGCGGACCACGGGTGAGTTCGGTCAGGTTATTCACCAAACCCATCAGGGCGATGCCCACAAACCAGGCCATCACCGCGGCGAAAATACCTCTCAGGCGCAGGGTGAGAATACCCAGCACAAAACCGACCAGGCCAGCCACGATGGCGCCGATCCAGATGGTCAGCCAGGGGTTTAAACCTGGCGCGTAAAGCAGGAAAGGTGTGGTATTGGCGAAAATGCCTGATGTGTAGGCGCCTAAACCGAGCAGGGCAGCAAAACCGAAATTGACAATGTTGATATAGCCCGCCGTGAAATCGAACGCTACTGACTGGGCAGCCAGGAAGGCGCCCATGATCAGCCAGCGGACGATATATTCCTGAGAGAATGGATAGAAATTCGGCAGCAAAGCCAGGATGATCAGCAGCCCCAGGCCAAGAGGAGAGAATCCGATTTTGTTGATGAAGGAGACAAATTTGTCCCAGGCCGTTTCTTTACTTTCTAAAGTTGCAGTTGAGTTCATGCTATTCATCTCCTCGATTATTGTTCCTGAACGCCTTTGACTTCACTCCCGAATATGCCGGAGGGCGCCAGGATCAGCACCAGGATCATCACGGCGGTTGGGACAACCGACTGCCAGGAGAGACCAATAAAGAGCTGAGTGGCTGACTGCAGCAGGGCAACGATGAATCCGCCAACAATCGCTCCGGCGACATTGCCCAGCCCTACCAGCATAACCACATACCAGGCAAAATACAGCGGAGTAAGACCAACGGTCGGATATGCCTGGAACATGAACAGCAGCGAAGCGCCAGAAATGGCTGCGGTGCCTGTTGCCAGTGAGAAAGTGAGCGTTTGGATGAAATCCAGGTCAATGCCTACAAGCTGAGCGCCGGTTTCGTCCTGGGAGACAGCTCGGATAGCGCGGCCGGTCTTGGTCTGGCGCAGGAAAAACCACAATGACCCAATGGTCACCAGGGCGATCAAGGTGGCAACAATGCGGTCCACGGCGATATTGGCTCCCATGAAAGTGATAGCGTCAACGTCGTAGTAGCGCGGAATGCCCCGGAAGTTTGGACCGAGGGTCAGGGTGGTCCCATTGACGAGGATGAAGGATAATCCCACCGTGAGCAGGAAGGCATTCATCACCCAACCTTCCTTGGTGCGGTGCCGCAGGGGGGCAAAGACGATCCGTTCTATGATGATTCCCAGCACACAGCCGGCCAGGCCGGCGGCGAGGATGCCCAGGAGGGGGCCAAGGTAGATCAAGAATTTGCTCCCCGTGGCAAGGAAGATCTTGTTCAGCGGGGTGAATGTGAAGTAGGCCACGTACGCCCCCACCATGAAGGATTCCCCGTGAGCGAAATGGGGGATATTCATCACGCCAAAAACCAGCGCCAGGCCGGTGGCCAGCAAAGCCCACATTCCGCCGGTTACGATCACGTTGAAAATCTGGGGGGTACCCCCTTTGATACCTACCAAAACAAAGAGGATGATCGAAAATATAGATACCACGACAACAGGCAAGTTATCTTTGACCCGGGTCATAAAACTTACCGTGGTGATTGGTGCCGTAGAGGTTCCAGTTGTCATATACTTTTCTCCTTAGCCGAACTGCGAATCTGCTCAGCAGTATCTTGTCAATACAGCCAATCAGATACCCAGATAAGCGTTCCGGACATGGTCGTTGGCTTTCATTTCATGACTCGGTCCGCTCATGACAATCTTGCCCTGTTCTAAAATATAAGCCCGGTCAGTGATATCCAGGGTGGCATTGACATTCTGTTCCACAAGCAGGATGGTCACACCCTGTTTGACCAGTTTCAGCAAGGCCGCAAAAACATCATAGGTCAGGTTGGGCTGCAAGCCCAGGGAGGGTTCATCGACCAGCATCATGGTGGGATTGGACATCATGCCCCGGGCGATTGCGAGCATTTTTCGTTCACCACCACTCATCGTGCCCGCCAGCTGGTCCTTTCGTTCTTTCAATCGCGGGAATAGCTCAAAAATATAATCAAGGGTTTCCAGCTGGGTTTCCCGTTCTTTGACCGCATAGGCGCCAAGGAGCAGGTTCTCTTGAACAGACATGTCTGTGAACAGGTTTAATGCCTCAGAGACATAGCTGATCCCCATCCGGCTGATGATGTGAGGCGGTTTTTCCAGGATGGATTCCCCATTGAAGACAATGTCACCCCCCATGGGTTTTACCAGCCCGGCGATCGTGCGCAAGGTGGTGGACTTTCCAGCACCATTTGGGCCGATCAAGGCGATGAATTCGCCATCCTCAACAACAAGGGAGACATCCCACAATACCTGTAAGAAATCATACCCGGAGTTCAGGTTCTTAAGCTCCAGCATCGGGGACCTCCTCTTCTCCTAAGTAAGCTTCAATCACTTTGGGATTGTTGAGCACATCATCTGGAGTGCCCTCAGCGATCGTGGTGCCATATTCGATCACCATGACCTCGTCGCAAATCCCTTTAATAACGCGCATAATATGTTCAATGGCAATGATGGTGACGCCATCATCACGGATGCGTTTGATCAATGCCATCATAGAATCCAGCTCGCCGGGTGTTAACCCGGAAGCCAGCTCGTCCAGCAATAATAATTTCGGTTGGCAGGAGATCGCTCTTGCCAGGTCAATTCGCTTGAGCTGAACGGCATTTAACTGCGATGCCGGCGTGTCAATTGGCAGATTAAACTCCACAAACTCAAGGGCTTCCCTAGCCCGGATGTCTGGGGATTTTAACCCATGTGCGGAGGGACCAAAAACAGCGCCAACTTTCACATTTTCGAGGACGGTCATTTTTGGAAAGGGCCGTGGAATCTGGAATGTCCTGGCCAGTCCCCGTTTGCACATCGCTTCAGCTGGCAGTCCTGTGGTTTCCTCTCCCCGGAAGAATACCCTGCCGTTTGTGGGGGGGAATTTGCCAGCGATTGAATTTAAGAAGGTGGTCTTTCCTGCGCCGTTGGGTCCGATCAAACCGTAGATTTCTCCCTCATCGATCTGCATGGAAACCTTGTTAACGGCAGTCAGGCCACCAAATCTCTTGGTCACCTCTTTTGTGTCTAAAATCATATCTGCTTTCCTCTCTAACAGAAGGGGTGGCGGGCAAAGCCGCGCCACCCCTTGTTGTTCATCAGGGATTGCTTCCCGTCTTAGGGAACCATTAGATCCTGAACTGCACCTTCAACCGGATAAATCGGTTTACCGAGGCATTTTCCGTCTACGTACTCATACTGCAGGACGGGGAAGGTGTAGAAACCAGGGCCAACCACGGGGTCGGGTGTGGTTTCTTCGGTGTATTTGTACTCTACCATCACCAAGCCATCGGTCATTGACCACTCACCGGTCCAGACACTCTCTTCCACAAACTGCTGGATGAGCTCACTGGTGAGTTCTTCATGCTCGTCGTAGACAGCCTGCATGATCTCCAGAAGCATCTTGGTGCCGTCATGGGCCAGGCCAGCGGAGGAGGTGCTGGGCGCCAGGTTGTAGCGCTCTTCAAACTCATCAGCGAAGGCAAAGCCCTCATCACCAGACCAACCAGCGATCTGATCCATCACGTTGGTCGCGGAGGAACCGGTCAGGCTGCAGAAGTCCACCCATCCCAACCCGTCAGCAATGATCAGGCTTTCCAGGCCAACCTCATCAGCCTGCTTGATGAGTGAGGTGATCTGGGGAGGAGAAGTGCTGGTGCCGGCCAGAACTGCCGGAGCCAGGTCTTTCACCTGATTCAGGTAGGCGGTGTACTCGGTCTGCTCAAGGGGGAAGTACTCTTCAGAGATGATCTCCCAGCCAGCGGCCTCAAAGAGCTCGATCACGCCAGCGCCGAAGCTTCGGCCCCAGTCAGAGTCCTCACCATAGATGGCAACGGTCTTGGATTCAGGTGCATAGACGCCTTGTTCAATGTAGTATTCCAGGGAATCAACGTACTTGTTACCAAGCTTTGCGGGTGTGGGCCAGCCCTTGGTGGACCAGTAACCGTACTTCTCAGGATCAGAAGCGAAGGTCTCGTTCACTTTCTCGGTAGCACCAAAGCCGAAGATGTGCGGGATCTGGTGTTTGGCGGTCACTTCCATGACGGCCACGGCAACTGAACTGTGCCAGTTGAGGGCACCAGCCTGGATGCCGTCCTGCACAACTGCCTGCTCGTAAGCCTGGGAGGCTTTGGCAGGATCGGACTGTGAGTCAACCCAAACAGGTTCAATGGTGTAAGGGCCGACTTTGTAGTCCACTTCTTCGAGGGCAATGGTGGCGCCGCCCTTGAACTGCTTACCAGTCTGAGCGCTGGGACCACTGAATGGGCCCAGGAAGCCGACTTTGAAAGTCTGCTCTTCGGGTTCAGGCGCTTGGCAGGCCGCCAATGCGAGAGACATGGCGATCAACACTGCCACTACGATGAAAATTTTTGATTGTTTGAACTTCATAAAGAAATCCTCCTTAAAGGTTGCTAAAAAATATAGTGTAGGCAATTCCTGGAAATCATATTTCTTGCGCCGTGCACCTCCTTGGATTTATTTGCGGTGGTTAAGAAATAATTGAAGATCTGACGCTATGGTCGATAATTGCGGTTCTGCTGCGCTTTTACGGCTGCGCTTGATCACGGATATAGAAACTGAAGGATAGTACTTTGAGATCATGGTCCAAACCATCCATCCTGGCCGGCCCCGTTGTAATATATTCGTAATATATCAGAGAGTTGACGTTTTGTCAACTGGTTGTCCGCACAACCATGGGGTCGGAGATTTAGTTATATCTCGATTAAATTTGAACTTTCCCTGCAGTTCCGATAATTATAGGGACTAAAGCCCAAGCTTACACTATGACAAGTGTCACTTCTTCGCCTACATTCATACCTAAAATTTTCACCCCCAGGGTTTCAGTTTTCCCCAAGCTTTTTCTCACATCGATCCGCGTCTGCGCTTTCTTGTCCCCCGAAGTGGATCTTCCTCTGGCGCGGTGATCTGGCGCGGTCTGGGAAGCAATCCAGCTTCTTCAATGATCTCCGCCACCATTTCTTCCTGACGGTAGGCCATCACGTGGATACCAGCTACTCCTTTGATTTCTCTCACCTGCTGGATGATCTCCACACAGATCCTTTTCCCCTCCGCGGCTTTCTTCCCAGCGGGCGTTCTTCGCAGGCGGTCCACGATCCCATCTGGGATGACTACCCCCGGTACCTTTGTGCGCATGAACTCAGCAGCTTTATCAGAACGGAGCGGTCCCACACCGACCAGCAGGCAAACTTTCTGGTCCAGTCCCAAGTCCCTGACCTGGTTCATGAACTGGCGGAAGCGGGGCACGTCATAGCAGTACTGGGTCTGAATGAAATTTGCTCCGGCTTCTATCTTCTTGGCCAGCCTATAAGCGCGCCATTCGTAGGGTGGGATGAAGGGATTACTGGCAGCGCCCAGCAGCAGACGGGGAGGCGAAGTGATCTTCCTGCCGCTCAAGTAGCAGCCTTCATCGCGCATGATCTTCACTGTCCGCAGCAGCTGGACCGCATCCAGGTCGAAGACACGCTTGGCCTCCGGCTGGTCACCGGCTGTGGTGTCATCCCCGCTGAGGCAGAGCAGGTTCTTTACACCCATAGCAGCCCCACCCAGCACATCTCCCTGGATAGCGATGCGGTTCCGGTCCCGGCAGGAGATCTGCATGACCGGTTCATAGCCAGCCCTGGTCAGCAGTGCGCAAATTGCCACGCTGGACATATGGCAGTTCGCGCCGGAGCCGTCCGTGGCATTGATAGCGTCGCAAACCCTCGATAGCACCAGGGCGGCGTCATAAACTTCATGGGGATCGGCGCTGTCTGGCGGGTTGAGCTCCGCGGTCACCGCGAAACGCCCCGCCCGGAGGACACGTTCTAATCGGCTGCCTGAGATGTACTCTTCCTCGGGTTTTGGGTGTGATTCCATATTAATATCCAGTATGTAGTTCTCGTTATCCTTCCTGAGGCCAGATCGATTGGATATCTTCCAGCAGGGTGAGCTCATCAACAGCCTGCCAGCAGGAGGGAAGCTCCTGGTCCTCCCCTGTCAGCATGGTGATCCAGGCGGAACGATTATAGAGCAGCCAGCTGACAGGCGGTTGGACCCGGGTGATCTCCTCCCCATACACCGGCATTTTACAGGACCGTTCATATGCCTCTACCCATACACAGCGCATTTCCGGTTTTACTTCGCAGTGACCATTTTCGCGGGTTCCCCCGCAGGGGCCGTTGCGCAGGTTCTTGGGACAGGACATCGGGCAGGTCATCCCTGTCGAATGAAGGATGCATTGTCCGCAGGTCCGGCATTCGAAGACCAGCTTCTTCCCAGCGTCTTCGAATGGCTTGAGCCAGCGCTCTACCCGCTCGTAGCCCAGGCGGCGGATGAGGGGATTCAGGCGCCAGGCCATTCTCTCTGCGGTTCGATAGATCTTTTCCAATCTATAGGGGCGATCACGAAGCCAGCTTCCCAGGGACATAGACTTCCTTTTATTTGGTGGGATTACTTGTTAATGGATGTACTGGTCTGTTGATCAGGAGTATTCCGCCAGAGCGTCTGCCATGGCCTGGATATGAAGAGGTGTATTCCCGCAGCAGCCGCCGATCAATTGCGCCCCAACCTGAAAAACCTCTTTGGCGTAAGCAGCCATCACCTCGGGGGATCCGTTGTAGATGACCTCGCTACCAACCACCTGGGGAATACCCGCATTGGCCTTGGCTATCAAGATTGCCTCCGGTGCTGCAGCTCGCATGGCTTTGATGGCGTCGATCAGCTCATCCGATCCAGTCCCGCAGTTGGCGCCAAGCGCGGCTAACCCCAGCTGGCTGAGTTCCTCAGCAGCCCGGGTTGGGCTGACGCCCATCATGGTGTGGCCGTGGGTGTCAAATGACATGGTGGCTGTGATCGGCAGGTCGCTGACCTCCCGTATCCCGGCAACCGCGGCTTTGACCTCATCCAGATCGCTCATGGTCTCGATCCAGAACAGGTCAACACCACCTTTGGCCAAGCCGGAGGCTTGCTCCTGGAAAGCCCGGATCGCTTCCTCGCTGGTCAATGACCCCATGGGTTCAAAGAGCTGACCGGATGGACCGATCGATCCAGCAACCAGGACCTCCCTCTCCGCCTCATCGGCCACCCGCCGGGCGATCTGCCCGGCCGCAGCGTTCAATTCTACGACCCGATCCTCCAGTTTGTGCATTGCCAGTCGGAAGGATGTTCCCCCGAAAGAGTTGGTCAGGAAGATCTGCGACCCAGCTTTGACATACGCGCGGTGGATCTCCTGGACCCTTTCGGGAAAAAGGACGTTCCATTCCTCAGGTGGGTCGCCGGATTCCAGCCCGGCGTCCATCAACATTGTACCCATGGCGCCGTCCAGCAAAATGGGTTTGCCGGACGAGATCCAATTCTGTAAAAAGGTCATCGTACCTCCGGGATGATCAGGGTTCCTTGTTAACAGCCAACAGTTCCTGGGCGGTTTGCACCGCCACCGAGGCATCGCGGCAGTAGGCATCTGCGCCGATCGCTTCAGCAAAGGCGTCATTGAGGGGAGCGCCTCCCACCAGCACGATCAGCTGGTCGCGGATGCCTTTTTCTTTGACGCCGTTGATCACCGTACCCATATAAGGCATCGTGGTGGTCAGCAGCGCGCTCATGCCCAGGATTTCCGGCTGGTATTCCTCGATGGCATCAAGATAGGCGTCTAGGTCATTATTGACGCCGATATCGATCACGGTAAAACCGGCCCCTTCCAGCATCATCGCTACCAGGTTCTTGCCGATATCGTGGATATCTCCCTTGACCGTGCCGATAACAATAATGCCCTGTTTGGGCGCATCCGTCGCGGTCAGCAGGGGGCGCAGGATCACCATCCCCCCTTTCATGGCCTTGGCTGCCATCAGCACTTCCGGGACAAAAAGGATCCCGTCACGGAAATCCTCCCCAACCACATCCATCCCCGCCACCAGGCCTTTAGTGAGGATCTCGTATGGCTCGAGATTCCTGTTAAGCAGCTCCTGGACCTCTTCTTCGACTTCTTCTTTATAGCCATCATAGAGGTCTTCTTTCATGAGCTCTATGATCTCATCTGTATCCATTTCCTGGATGTTGATCTCATCATTCATTTGACACCTATAAAATAGTTGCGTTGAACATTATTGTAATCGAATCCAGTCGCGGGGAATAGTGACCCTGGGCCGCTTTCTCCTCCCTGGGGAAACGGCGCGCTCGGGTCCGGGTTGGACTGATGGGGATTTGGGAAAGGATTTCCTCCAAATGGGGAAATGGGTCCCCTTGATGGGGGAGGCCCATGGCTTTTACGAAAAGGGTTTGAAAATCCGAGATACCGGAAAGTTATCTTAGGATTCGCAGTCTTTCAAACAGATAAATTGGGTTTGCTGTTTTATATTGTGTTAGATCCTGATAGTTATGTTGGGTAGATTCTGCGGTTTTGATCCTATAATTTATTGGTAATTGATTCTGGATTCCTGTCAGGCAAAGGTGGTTTTATCATGACCGACGTCTTCATCTCCTATTCCCGGAAGGATATCGCTTTCGCACGCTTGCTGTATGAAGCCCTGGTAGAGAACAATTTGGAAACCTGGATTGACTGGCAGGACATCCCCCCCAGCGCTGACTGGCTGGCGGAGGTCTATGAGGCTATAGAAGGGGCGGATGCCTTCGTGTTCATCATCAGCAAAACCTCGCTGGACTCCGAGATCTGCGGCATGGAGATCGCTCATGCCGCAAAACATCATAAAAGACTGATCCCCATTGTCATCAAGGATGTGGAAGCTGAGAAGGTCCCCAGGGAGCTCTCGGTCCTGAATTGGATCTTCTTTGATGAGGCTGGTGAGAAATTCGCCGAGGCGATGGACGACCTGGTGACGGCCATCACGGTGGACCAGGCCTGGGTGAAGGGGCACACCCGCTTCGAGAACCGGGCTTTGGACTGGGAGAAAAAAGAAAGGGATCGTGGTGCCCTGCTGCGGGGAGCGGACCTGAGCGAGGCGGAAGCCTGGCTTTCGGGGAGTGCCGGGAAGGATCCCCAGCCGACCGCGCTGCAGACTGAGTTCATCCTCAAGAGCCGGGAGGACGCCACTCGGAGGGGGCGGATGACCTTGATTGGTGTTGGGGCTGCTCTTGTGGTGGCGGTGGGGTTAGGGATCCTGGCCTGGACGCAGCGCAATGTAGCTATCGAGGAAGGACAAGCCCGGGCAACAGCACAGATGGAGGCGGAAGAAGCCCGGGATGTCGCTGAGCATGAAGCGGATGCCAGAGCCACCCAGCAGGCGATCGCGGAGGCGGAGAAGATCACAGCCCAATCCCGAGAATTGGCGTCTTTAGCCGTAAACCTATTTGATTCCCAGCTGGATCTGGGAACTCTTTTGGCGATAGAGAGTTATCGAAAAGAGGATAATTATCTCTCAAGAAGCAGTTTGCTGATATCGCTTCAATCCCAAAGCAACTTGTCCAGAATATACCACCCTGCTACCGAACCACGCCCGACAGGCGGAATTCGGTCTGTTGCCTTTCATCCCAGCGGAGAATATCTTATCAGCATCGATGATGATCTTTACTTTGCATTAAAGACGAATTTGATTCGATTCATCGATCTTGAAACTGGAGCAGATGTTATGGACCCGATACCGGTGGATAAAAACTACCCTGATGCTTTGGCAGTGAGTCCAGATGGATCGATGATCGCTGTTATCGCAGATGCGGCGATCAAGATATTTGAGATCGAATCAGGTGATCTCCGGATTTCGATCCCAATCTCTTCCAATATTGTTTATTCCTATGGTTTGACCTTCAGTCCTGATAGCGAATTAATTCTCTCAACACGGGACGGAGGACGTATAAAATCTTGGCGGGTAGATGATGGGACACTGGTCTGGGATCGATCTGACCAGGAGATCTTTAGAGGTCTCACAGCCCCAGTGTATACGTATTCACCCGATGGAGATTTTTTATTCATTTCTGAAAACAAAGGCGAGATCCAAAGGATAGATTCCAGGACGGGTGTGGATCTCGGAAAAGCGATCGATTTTGAAAGCAACTACGATGTGACCCAGTTAGGTGTGAGCCCGGATGGGAAATTCCTTGTGTACATTGTGGCTGATGATCTTTTCTTTTGGGACCTAGACAATGGGATCCTACTTACAAGGACCAATCCGCCCCAGAACGAGGAGATCTCTGAGATCATCTTTTCTCCTGGAGGAACATACTTCTTTACTTTAAGTCCCTCAAAGGTGCTAACTTGGGATGGAAGAACAGGAGAGTACATTGGACAGTTGTTCAGTACCAGAGCAGATATTCAGGATTTCGATTTCAGCCTGGAAGGGAATCTCCTGGCGGGAGCAAGCACGGATGGAACAATTCGCTTGTGGTCGATCTACTCCGATCTTCGTGAAAATCAACCGCTTGCCTGTATGCACCAGGGTATCGGCATTGCCTATTCACCATCTGGTGATCAGCTGGCAATCGCTTGCGAAGATCCTGAGGATGGGAAGGTAGTTATCAAAGTGTTTGATTCAGATACCTTTAACGAAGCTGTTGTGATAAATCGTCCGGAAGGGCTCCCCAGGAATGTTGGGCCAGCGGATCTCTTTTATTTGGATGAAGAGAATTTGATTGTGCCGTGGACATTTCATGAACAGATCTATACATACAACCTTTCTCAACAGGAGTATGTCGAGGGTTTTATCTACGGCACTAACGTCTTGCAGCAAGCACTTGATCTGAGCCCGGATTCAAAATACCTGGCGATCAGCGTTAAAAATGAGGGTACAGCCGTGTGGGATACCGCGATTTCAAATCCTGAACCGGTGATCCTGAATAATGAAGAGGTTTACACAGCGAATACTTTGATATTCAACTCAAATGGATCTCTCCTGGCATCCGGCGGGGTTGGTAAGGAAAGCATGATCCATTTGTGGGATGTCAATACTTGGGAGCAGGTAGTGGCTCCACTAACAGGCACAATGGGAAATGTTACAGCATTGTCTTTTTCCCAAAATGGAGATCTTCTGGTAGCGGGAGATGCGAAAGGGAGGATTCTCATCTGGGCAATCCATGATGATCCTCTTGAGGTGATTCATCAGACAATGCTTAAAGGCCATGATGGGGAAATCAACAGGATCATTTTCAGCCATGATGACAAGATGTTCATTACCGCGGGAGATGATAGCCAGATCCGCTTCTGGGATACCCAGACGCAACAACCGATCGGGCTGCCTATTAGCTCAGGAGCAGCCAGGCAGCTGTATGTTCAATTGCCATGGATAGATCCATTCACGAGTTACCGAGGGCATACCAATCCTGTATATGACATTGCCCTCTCTCTGGATAATTCAAAATTGATCAGCATTGCCGCAGGAGAAAATATAAAAATCTGGGAGATGGATGTTAATAATTGGATCGGCAGGGCATGCAAGCGGGCGGGGCGAAACATAACTGAAGAAGAATGGGCTATCTACTTTCCGAATGAAGCTTACCGCAAGACCTGCCCCCAGTATCCATAGCTGTTTAACAAGATTCAATCTGAAACCCTGCCTGGGTCAGCAGCCGTGGCAATCCGCGGATGAAATCCCGGTTCTTCTCTCGCTCCCCTTCGGGGAGTTCCTCCCAGGGCAGCAGGGCGGGATTGGTTTTTTTCTCGGAATCCTTCTCGTCCCCGCAGCGCCACCCCTGGGCTTTCTTGCGCTGGCACCAGTTGTCGTGCTCCATCCTGGCCATCAGGGTCACCTGGTCTGGATCGAACTGCAGCTGCTCTGTGTCCCAGTCAGTGAGGGGCGCTATCCGGTACCCGGCTTCCGTCAGCATGACTGGGATGCGGTCCGCCAGTTGGCGGTTGTTCTCCTTGAGTTCTTCGGGTAAGTCCTCCCAATTGTTCAATGCTTCATCGTGACCTCTTACGGCACCCAGTTTCTGGGAACTTTCCAGATAGATCTGATGCAGGCTGCGGGCAAGTATCTCGTGTGTGCCTCCACTCACCAGCTCCGCAGTGCAGGTTTGATCTAAAAGGTCAAAGATGCGCAAGTCACCAAACGAATTCATTTCACCAGCACCGTGATCGATCAATTTTGCAAGCCCACCGCTTTCTGCCATACGCATCACAATGGGCACCTGGACCGCCCGCAGCTGATGGTTGAGCCGCAGCCCGGTCTGTAGGCTGAAGGTCTCATCATCCAGGCAGATGTAGCACAGGTCAAGCTGACAAGTTCCATCTCGCAGGAATCTTTCGCCCATTTTATCGAACTCCCCAGACATGATATCCAGGTCCAGGGATTTGAATGAGGCGAGTTTTTCCAGCTGGGGATGCTGATTGAGCACCATGGCGAGTTTCTTTTCTGCTTCAACATCTACCGCGCTGATCTTGATCATGGTGCCATGGTTCCCCTGGTTAAGCTGCCAGCCCCGGGCTGCTTCGATGATCACCCGCTGGCCCATTTTTCCCAATCCGATCACCAGGATGTGGGGAGAGCATTCTGGATCCAGATCAGCCCAAGGTGGATTGTTGAGGACCATCCAGTGGGCGCCGCGGGAAAATATGTTGAACATCTCCAGCCTAAAATGGGAGTTGCCGTCCGATTCCAGCTCTTTTGCGCGCAGCAGCCGCCACAATTGGGCATCGAAAATATGGATGATACAGGTCAGGGCTCCGGCTTTCCTGTCTCTGCTGAGCTTTTCTGCGCTGACAGCGATCTCAGCATTTACTCCATCATCCCCAGCAACGCTGATCAGGCAGCTGGCTCGATTGATCCTGGTTTTCTTCAGCAGTTCCTTGTCGGATGCATCCCCCTGGATGACTACCGCGCCAGTTGAGCGAATGTTAGGGATCCATTCATTGTCATCGTCAATTTCAATCACCACCACCCGCTTACCAATCTGCAAGAATTGGTTTGCCAGCCGGAAACCTTTTCTGCCCAGGCCGCAGATAATGATGTGATCCCCTAGGAACCAGAGGCGGACGTGGTCGGTTTGCTGGATGAAGATGGTCGTGAAAGCCAGGAAAGCCGTGTAGGCGGTCACTGCCGGCACTGCAAAGCGGGCCACCTGCAGCTCCCAGCTGATTGGAGGAGGAACAGCGCCGGTATTGAGGGATATCAAACCCAGGGTGAGGTAGACATTATCCCAAAAAGTCCTTCCTGGTTCAACTGCAAGGCCGTTCTTCCAGAAACCGATGCAGCCCAGGATTAACGAGATGATTCCCAGGAAGATGATGATAAACCAGCTGTAATCAGACCAAAGATTTCTAAGCGCTTTTCTTCTCCCCATTATTTTCTCCGGAGCGTGTACGGGTTGTTCTTGATGATCTCTCCAGCAGCTTTGATCCCAGATGTGCTGGGAGTAAGTTTGTCAATCAGTGTAGGATTCTGGTAATCTCCTGGCCAGGAAAGGCTGATTAGGTGAAGAGGTATCACCCTCCCTCACGTAGATCCCCATACCGATCATGTCCAGCAAGTCTGGGATGTTCCGGATGGTATCCCGGTCCAGTTCTTTGGTCTCTTCGCTCAATTCTTCATAGGGAACAAGGTAAGGACTGATCTTGTGTGCCTCGTCCTTGACTTCCCCAAAGGTCCACCCAAACCCCAATCGTTCCTGCATCCACTCCTCATGCTCAAAATGGGCCAGCGTTTCCACAATTTCATCTGGGATTTCCAAGATCACTTCGCCCTCTGATCCCAGCGAACGCATTTCCCACCCCATGAGATCCAGTTTCTTTGCAATGCCCCGCGCTTGCCGTAAATTGGAATATTTCAACTCATCCGGCAGGTCTGAGAAATGGGGATAGGCCAGGGGTTTTTCTGGATGGCGTTCAAGCTGCTTTTGATTATAGAGGTCGTGGATCGCCGCGGCTAATTTTTCAAGGTTCTTCAGGAGCTGGCGCGGCGTTATGGGGGCATTTTTATCTTTCGCACTGGCAGGCAGGGATAAGGTTGTCCTGGTCTCGCATCGTACTGAAAAACCATCCTTGAAAAGAAAATCCATGTCCAGCAGGTTGGCCAGGGTGGATTCCTTCTCCCGGGAGAACTTTTCAGGCAGAGGGGTATCCTTGTCAATATAGGTCACTTCCAGCAAGTGATCCTCGATCATGATGTATGCGTCCTCCGCCAGGTTGCGCTTTTTATCCAGAATGCCGTACGGTGTCCGGTTCCATTCTTGCAGTTCGTCGCAAAGGATCAACAGATAGGCAATGGGATGCTCGCGCGGCGATAGCGGGCCCTTATTGAAGGGAGGCTTGAGCAAGACATTCTTATAGTAGTTGTGGAGCAGGATGGCGCTGGCGCTGTCCACCACCGGGTAAAAGAAATATTCCGGTTTGTAGCCGCAGCTTTGAATGAGGTAGGCGTACCACCTGAGGACGATGATCGCGCTGTAATAGCCGTGATCGATGAATCCATTTTCCGCCATCACTTCAGGAAATTTATCGAGTGCGGTTTTAATGATCTTCAGGTCCACGCCCAATGATAGATGCAGTTTGTGAGCAAGCAGATCATTTGGTTTCAATAAATCCACATAAGTGGCGCTTGGGTGGTTATCGTAGTAATACTGAATGAAATCTCGCTTAGGTATGATTTCTGTGATGGTGTTAAAATCTTCAAAATTATCAAACTCCAGGTGGGTTTTCACGTGTCCCTGTTGGTCTACTTCTGTCGCAAAGCTGATGAATTTGTTGATCTGTTTTCCAATGATCTCTACCGGGTAGCCGACATCGTGGAACAATGAGGCTATCCCCCAGCGGTAAAAGAATTCCTCTCCTTTTGTGTCGTATGAATGAGGGTAGTAAGACTTATCTAAAACCACGGCATCAAACGCCGTCCGGAATTGTGCGTTTTGGGTGTAGATGCACAGGCCGAGAATGAAGACATTGACGGAATGGACGTAATGGTCCCGCTGCTTGTCGATCAGGGTTGAAGCCCGTTCTTCATAGCTGAGCAGCACATCCAGCAGATCGATAAATGGATTGGATTCCCCTTCCAGGATGATCCGGTAGCTGTCAAAAAAGGAGCGATAGACTCCAAAGGCAGTATCCTTGGTTTCATATTTTAGGAAATCGATCACCGCCTGACGGATGTATGCTTTATAGTTATGTCCCCGGACAATATCCTCGAATACTTCCAGTTCATCAAAGAAGGTGTTTATGTACGTAAGGAAATTGCCCATGATCTATCCGCTTATGCTGTCAGATTGTTTTTTCAGGGATGGAAGGCTTATCTTATTATAATATGCACAACTGAACGCAGGGGGAGATGAGTTTCCCAGCCAGCTTTTCCGTAAGGCAGGAAAAAACCCCGACTGGAGGGATATCCCAACTCAATTGATAGCTGCTTTTGTATCTGGGCAGGAAAAGATTGGCAGGGAAGCAATGGTTCTGGAGAGTTTTCTGCGTCTGTAAGAGTGAATCAAATTTAAAAAAAACCAGGTCAGCCGATAAGCCGCATTCTGTCTGGTGCTAGGTCCGGTTTACACCCCGAGGGGCTTCCTCCCTGCCCGGCACTGAGGTGATCATCTGTCTGGGGCATGCTTCTCAGCATACCTCGATGCAGCCTACCTGGAATTCAAGGGAGACGAGCAGCCTCCCCTCCCGAAGGAGTTCATCCCTGTTTGGCCTTGCTCCCGGTGGGGGTTGCCCGACCGGGGGCATTACTGCCCCCGCCGGTGGTCTCTTACACCACCATTTCACCCTTACTCCCGAAGGAGCGGTATGTTTCTGTGGCCCGATCCGGCAGATCGCTCCGCCCCGGACGTTATCCGGCACCGCGCTCGATGGAGTGCGGACTTTCCTCACCCCCCCGCAGGGGGGCGCAACCACCTGACTGACCTGGGACAGACATCATAACATGATTGCAAACATTCTAGTAGGGACCTGGTAGATCCGCGTCCTGAAAATCAC
>Ga0272443_10002607_pt1 | contig 22717 bp, 17 predicted proteins | sample SSMAcet12_FD_193581 | JGI IMG/M metagenome (GOLD analysis project Ga0272443, IMG submission 193581) | Marine sediment archaeal communities from Little Sippewissett salt marsh, Falmouth, MA, United States - SSM-Acet-12 | ecosystem: Environmental > Aquatic > Marine > Wetlands > Sediment ...
TTTAAAGTATAAAGTGAAATACTCAGTTCATTCTTAGAAAATAGTCCAATGCCAAATAATTTTAACAAGTTCAAGTAAGTCGTATAAACATATCTTTTTTTGAATAAATGTGTTACTTAGAACCACAGCAGAAACTATCCGAGCACAAATCAAACAAATCCTTCAGATCTGATAGCACTATCTACTTTGTCCGGCGGGGTGGGGGTTGGTATGACCTTGCCCAATACTGAGTTGTTAGTCGAAACTACTACTTCCCCCACCGGTGGCAGCAGCTACCTGACAGGCCTGTGCATCGCCAGGACCCGAAGACGGATCTCGATTTTGGTAAGCTGGGATGGGTTTTCAAGCCCCATATACCATTTTTTTGGTCTATGTTAGAATCTACTAGAAACTATATTAATAAAGATTTTCAGAATGAAATCTTTTTTAACTGTATGGCGCTGATGAAAAAGCCTACTACGTCTCTCCCTTGAGTGGAGGGTATTCTACACAAAGCAATTAATCACTTAAAATATTCACTGTAAAGCTGGGTATACGTTCCGTTTTCCATGATTTCATCAAACGTTTCACGGAATTCGTTAATGAACACTTGAGATGTTCCCATAGATATTGCGACATAGACATCTCTTGTGGCCAAATGGAGAGCAGCTTCAATTTCGTTTATACTATAACCGGCTTCTGTGACAATGTCTTTCACTGTCAGGTCGGTTAAAACGGTGAGATCGACTTTTCTTTCCATGAGCTTTTTAACACATTGTATAGGTGAAGGATAACTGATGAGATTATCAAAACCCATATCGATCAGTAACTTTTCCATCCACCAGGATGAGGTTGTGGCGATACTTTTCACTTGTTTGGCATATGCTACAGATGGTACGGCCATGTTTGAGGCTGCATTTTTGTATAAATAGGCGTTATTCTGCACAATAGGGCCTACCCAGTTAAACAAAGGCGTTCTCTCTTCGGTTTTGGCCATGCTGAATATAACCACGTTAGGGTTCAATAAAGCGGATCGATAAATCAAATCCCAGTCCAGGACCGTTATTTCATCGTGGTTGCCCATTCTTGATTGGATCACTTTAACAATGTCTGAAACAAATCCCGTGGCTTTTCCCAATCTGTCAGCATAGGTAAGGGGGGAGTAGTTGGCTTCTGCCACAAAGGTGTATTTCCCTGGGGCTTTTATTCCAGGCAGCCATTTTTGATAGATCGCTTTCAGCTTCCCGTTTTCTTTCATCTCATCCAGTGTCTTCTGCCACAGGAACACCTCTTCATCGGCTACGTCCTTGGAAAAGCCTATGTAAAGGTAATCCATGGAATAAGTAATCAAAGACTGTAATTGGGGATTGGGTAAAACACTCTCTTTAACGAGGGTAGAAAGGCTTACATTGTCAGTTGTAAAAAGGTATCCTTCGTTTGAAAGAAAGGCCTTAAAAGCCTCTTTTTCGTTATTATAAACGGCCAGGTTTTCAAATCCCTTTTCAAGCAAGTATTGGGTTGAGTAATAGTCTTTTACCACACAAATCTTTTTTGCTTTTTTTGCATCATCTAACGATTCAAAAAAAATGTTATCAGTGGCTTTTGCGTATATGTTCGTTTTGATGATGCTGACGGGGCCAACCCATTTAAACTGATCCTTTCTCTCAGTGTTCATGGCCATTGCCGCCAAAGCTACATTCGGACCACTTTGCAAACGTCTGTACGCTTCATCCCATTGTGTGAATTCAACATCAATTTCTTCATCGATTTCTTCAGATATCCCCTTGATAATTTCAACAGCCAAGCCTTTTACTGTAAAATCTTCCATATAACTAAAGACAGAATAGGGTTCAAAGATTACGATCAGGTTTGATGCAAAAAAAACTGCCACTAAAAACATTAAGCTCAATAAAACAAATAGTATCTTGTTCATTTAAAATAATCAACTCCTTTAATATAAACTTTCAAAGATGAAGATATACTCTTTTATTTTCTTTTTAGATCCTACTAGAAGTTGACGGCTGTCAGTTAAAGGCCATTTCATGGAAGAGGATAAAATCTCTCGTAGTGGGGGAGCTGTCATACCAGTGGTTGTATTTGTATCTCGAATGAGACATGTCCATGGCAATGGTATAGACTCTGATTTTTCTTCCCAGAGCATCATCAACTACATCTGTTCCCAGATCAACTTGTGCCTAATAGCCAAAGGGAGGATCTTCGATGGCTTCGTATTGTCTCACTGGTCCTTTTTTCAGGATGTTGTATGTCTTTCGCAGGTTTCTCACATATTTCTTAGGGGGAATTTGAGCGTAGTACCTGTTGTAGGCCCTATTCCTCCTGCAATACCGGAGAGTTCTTTTTCACTGAGTTCTTTGGCCTCAGTTTTTAGGAATTTGAGGACTTCTTGTGCTTGAGCCTCTGAAAGATTGATGCCGTATTCGGTTCCCATTTCAATGAGTTCATGAGTGGTGTTGATTTCTTCAAAGTGTTTGAGCCAACCGGCGCCAATCTTTTCTTCAAATTGCTTGATTTTTTCTTGAAGTTCTATTGTCATGTTTCCTCCTGTTTAGGCAACAATTTGCCAATTCAACGTGTGGACTTGAGAAACAGTCCTTGAAGTTTTTACGGTACAAAACTTCACTGGCTGCTTTTAGGGCGCGTTTTTCCAATTGTAAGCTTTCTTGTACCTGAACTTTTAAAGCGTGATGGCGTATCCCAGCCCTCCTTTTATGAGTTACTTATCGGTAGTAAACCACTAATTTTGCTTAACCAATCGGTTCCCGCATTTTCTTAGCATAGTTTTGAATTTTTCATAAAATACTTTTGCAAGATTCCTATTGGTTTTTCATATTTTAAATTTTGAATAAATTGAAAAAGGCGTCATTACGCTCCATAAGTATATCATAACTATCACTTTTTGAACCCTTTCCTTTGATGAAAACAAATTTTTATCACATTACCTTCCGGTGCTTAATTAACAGGTAATGATCAGACATTTAATTTCTGTTGTTTCAGTTTTAGCAGAAGACATTTAAGTGTAATTGTCCAAGACGCTTATGGATTCGTCAAAGAGGGTGATTTTCGAGTTTTTCATTAGGGCGACTTAAATCTAAATGTCTGATTTGACATAGATTTTGGTGGTTAATAGAAATTTACTCAATATGAACGTAATTATGATAAAATTATAATAACTGACAATCAGAAATTCCCTAAAATTTATGTATCAAATAAGGAGGGCTAAAATAACAAAGGTTTAATCTGCTTGGGATATTAAAGAAATTTTGAGAATTAAAGGAGGCTAAAATGAAAAAAATCTTGATACTGATTACGTTGGTGATGTTTTTATCAGTAGTTATTATCGGAAATAAATTACCCGAGATGGTTCTTGTCGAGGCTGGTGCCTTCCAAATGGGAAACACGAGAGATGACTACAGTGAAGGTGGCAGCGATGAAAAACCCGTCCATACCGTTAATTTGACCTATGACTATTACATTGGTAAGTACGAAGTGACGTTTAACGAATACGATGCCTACTGCGAATCTGAGAAAAAAGACAAGCCAAATGACTTTAGTTGGGGACGAGGAAGCCGGCCGGTAATCTTTGTAAGCTGGTGGGATGCCATTGCCTACTGCAACTGGTTGAGTGAACAAGCGGGACTTCAAGTGGCCTATGACAGTAATGGGAATTTCTTAAATCAAAAAGGACAAGTAACGACAGACATCACCCAAGTCGTAGGATATCGACTCCCTACAGAAGCAGAATGGGAGTATGCTGCCAGAGGTGGGCATAAAGACATCAATAAAGGGAATGAAGCCAACGATTACCAATATGCGGGAAGCAACAATATTGATGAATTAGCTTGGTATTGGGACAACTCAAACAACAAAACCCATGAAGTGGGACAAAAGGCCCCCAACGAACTGGGACTCTACGACATGAGCGGGAACGTATGGGAATGGTGTCATGACCGATATGGAAGCTATACAAACACAATCAAGACAAATCCCATAGGCCATGACAACTCCTCCACCCATGTCGGGCGTGGCGGATGTTGGATCGATTACGACAGGAGTTGTCGGATTGTCAATCGTGATTACGGCGGCCCGGTTCACAGCAGCCAAGGGCTGGGTTTGCGCATCGCCAGGACCCGGAAATGATTCTCGATTTTCAGGAATCTGCTTTGTTGTTGGATCCATAGGATGAAACACATCCGATGAGTTAAACTCAAAAACTGATCATGAGGGGCAGTTCTGTTTGCAAAAAGAGCTGTCCTTTGAATATTCGTAAAAGCCTAAACTTCAAACATCTGCATAGCTACCCCTCGCCAAAGAATTTTTCTCCCATTTTCACTAAAAGATTTTGCTCTATCATTCTTCTAAATAGCGATTTAACACCATCTGCAGTTAATACAAGTTATTCTTGCCTTTTTATTTGTGTTTAATGAACCGACTTATCGTTTAGAGCATTCGAGTATCAAGGTGTAATCTTTAATTAAAAAGGTACTGGATTTTTAAGGTTCCAAATGATGGGTTTGAATGGTTCTTTCCAGATCCATATAAATTCATGATCTGCCTTTTTTGGTTTCTAATTACATCCCTTTAAAAACAAATACCCTTTCCCTTCCACTAAATCTACAGAATCTACCTGTTCACCACTAAAAACATCTTCATAAATCCCATCCAGTTCCATATCGATTTCAAAGGCATTTGATCTGGAATTTGTGAATACGATGATCTTTTCATCCTCATATTCTCTTTTAAAACCTAGAACTCCAGCCTTGTTATAGATAAAGTTAATGGTACCCTTTTTTAAAGCTTCGCTATCTGAACGAAATTTCGTAAGGACTTTATAAAGTTCCAGTAATTCGCCATTCCATTGTTCTCCATTTTCCCAAGGAAAAGGCTTTCTACAATAAGGGTCTGTCTTACCGATCATGCCAATCTCATCCCCATAATAAATCAGCGGAGACCCTTTAAAAGTCATCTGCAATACAACAGCCAGTTTCGCTGCAGCCACATCTTCATCCAAAAGGGTAAGGAACCTGGCAGTATCATGGGATCCCAACATATTCCAAATACCATCGATGATTTGCGGGGGATAGAGGTTTAAATAGTCAAGAGATGAAGTGATAAACCCGTTGGCACTTCCACCACGGACATACGTCAATGTCATATCCCTGAACAGATAGTTCATCACGGAATTCATACAATCCATATTGAAGTATTCAGAAGCCTGATCCCAGTATTCTCCAACTAAAATGGAATCACTTTTAATATTCAATATCGTGGGATATAAAAATTCCTGTAAAAACAGCTTGGAATACTGATCGGTGGTATCCAGTCTCCAGCCGTCAACTGATTTAGCGAACCATTTACCCAGCACTTGTGCCAGATATCCTCTCACTTGTGGATTTTCGGTGTTGAGCTTTGGAAGGGAAGCATATCCCTGCCAGGTTCTGTAACTGTCGGCACTTTCTTCGATGGGAAACTGCTGGATAAAATACCAATTCAAATAATCTGAAGACTCTTGTTTTTTAAAATTCTCTTCCATGGCAAAAAAGGCCGTTCCCGTATGGTTAAAAACGGCATCAAGAATTATTTCCATATCGTTCGCATGCAACAAATCAACCAATAAATCAAAATCATCTTCATCGCCAAAACCGGGATCGATTTTGAGATAATCCGTGGTGTTGTACTTATGCACCGAATCAGCTTGAAAAATCGGATTCAAGTATATGTTATCCACATTGAGAGCTTTCAAGTGATCCATTGAGTCAATAATCCCCTTTAAATCACCGCCATAAAGCGAGCTTGAAAGCTGAACGCCAGTAGCTGTAGCATTCCAGTCAGGTTTTTCTACAGGATCAATTTCCGTATTCCCGTTTTTAAAACGATCGGGGAAAATTTGATAAACAATGGCACCTCTGGACCAGTCCGGAATGTTCATATAGTCGATGAGAGGATGGTCAAAATCAAATGTGAAAAATTCATCAGAACCATTCATTCCGTAAACAATTTCACTTCCATCTTCAATCACAAAACGGTATTTAAGAACTGGTGCCGGAGTTTTGATATGAAATCTGAAATACTCGATTTTTCGGTGGATAAAGCGCTCTTTTTCGTATTCCAGGGCATTAGATTGTAACTGCACATCTTCAACATCCGCTTCATTAAAACCAATGGTCAGGTAAATTTCCCCTTTTTCCACTGGATTGATATATTCTCTGGAAGTTTCAAAATAGATTTTGGAAACTTGGCTATCTCCCAAATTAGATGGCGTGCGTGCACTGACGATTCTTGTATTATAAACCTGTCCGTTGCAAACCTCTAAATCAGTATTTTTATAATCAAGTTGTTGAACACCATCAATTAGAAACTGATACCGATAAGTGCCGGGTTCCAGATCAACCATATAGCGCCAAAGGGTGTTCATCTGCTGCATCTTTTCCGGTTCAAAGCCTGTGAAATCACCTATGATACTAACCTGCGAAGCCTCTGAAGTTGTCAGAAAGGCCGTCATCACACCAAATGCATTGGAAAGAAATATAAACATCATTATGTAGATAAGTGTTTTTTTCATCATTACCCCTCCTTTTGGACTTAAACAGTTCAGGGTTGCTAAAACTATTATACTATCTCAAAAACAAATTCGAATTACAGCGTATAGTATAATTGAACAACAACAAAAAAATGCTCCCAAAGGAATGAATTTTTCTATGCTCAATACTTTAAAAAAACACGCCAAAGCCAATAATATCAAAAAATTTGAACAAATAATACTTAACTCCCCAGAAAAGCTCTTTGATACGCCATTTATAAAAGATGTCTATTCCATATTCAAGACAATTGTTTTAAAAGATAGTCAGTTATCCCAATTCCAGACTTCAACTTTACTGTTGACAGCATGGTTGGCTTTGCTATCGGGAGATAATCCCAATCTGTTTTTATTGGCAAAAAGAGTTCAAGACAGTGAAAGTTGGTTTAAAGAACCTGAGGGTCCCTACACTCCTGATCATTATTCAGCTCTCTATGAAGACCTTCAGGCCTTATCTGGTATTTTTGGCGATCCAGAAGATCGTTTGATTCATAGTAAAAAGGCATTAGAAATACTGGGAAAAGACGATCATTCCTTTTTTATGGCAAATGCCAAGTTAACTCACGGTCAAATTCTTGTAGGAAATGAAAGACCGCGGGAGGGTGCTGAATTTTTCTTTCAGGCTTATGAATTATTCCAGCAAAACGATTTAGCTTTTCCCGCGTCAGTCTCATTAACGAATGCTATGTTGAATTGGTTCAGACTGGGAGAATTCAAGCGACTCATTCAGGAATCCAAAAAAGCATTGATGATTAACTCCTCTTATCAGGGTGAAAAACAAAACTTTTGGGGAATTATCCAACTCCCTCTGGGCATGTGTTACTATGAGCAGGGTAAGCCGAAATTAGCCATCAAACACCTTAAACAAGCAATGAAAGCCATTGATCAACTGAAGCTCATTCATATGCACGGTTATATCGAAATATACCTAATGAAAGCCTATGCCATCATAGAGGATGAAAAAGGGCTGAAGAAAATGACTCAGTATGCAGAAAAGCTTTTTCAGAACATGCACTATCCCATGATGGAATGGATCGTTTTATACGGTCAATTTCTCTTAGAAAAAAATCTTCCCAAAAAAGACATAGAACATCTGGAAGCTTCATTTGATGAGAATCAATACAAACATCTCATCTTAATTGAAATGCTTGCCGTTCTATTTCTGAACAATCAAACCCAACATTTCAATCTTGAAATCCTGACGGATGCCATAGCAAAATCCCGTTATAATGGCGATATCATTAGCCTGCAAACGTTATTGTTTCTACTGGGAGATTATTATTTTCAAAAACGAGATGAAAAGGCTGCGAAAGCCATTTTAAAAGAAGCTCTTGATATTAACGAGGAATATCAATTACAATCTCCCCTTTATCTTTACGAACTCCATTTCTGGCCTTTGATTAAACAACTCAATCCTTCCATCAAAGCACCGGAAAAACAAGAAGTTCCCCTCGAACCTCTTACTCAAAAAGAACGGGAAATCATCGTGTTAATCGCTTCCGGTAAAAGTAACAATGACATCGCCAACAAATTGTTTATCAGCTTAGGAACCGTGAAATGGCATACCACCAACATTTTCGGAAAATTGGGAGTTAAAAACAGGATACAGGCAGTTGAAAAAGCAAAAAAATACAATTATCTATAATCCCTAACCAAATCCCTAACTTTAGTCAGGGGATTTTATTCCGAAATTTCTTTATACTCTCTCCATAAAGCAAAAAACATTTAGGAGGGAGTCACATGGACACAGTAACCAATCATTTTGACCAATGGGGAGCAGTAGCATTTTTTATCATTTTATACAGCGTTGTCTTCTTGTTCCTGCCGTTTTATAAGAAAAGCCAAAGAAAACCTGCCTCAGCTTACTTTGCATTTGTACTTGCCTTTGCAATAGAAATGCACGGAATTCCATTTAGTATGTATATCATCAGTTCAATCATCGGAAAAAGTCTACCCGATGGCATTCTCTGGGGTCATACACTTATAGGGGATTTTGGACATTTGGGGCTTTATCTGAACATCGCCTTGGCATTAGCCGGATTCCTCATGATTTTTTTGGGATGGCGAGATATCTATCACAATTACTGGAAAAAAGTCGACGGGGAAGGAAAAGTTGTCAAAGAAGGAATCTATTCTCTTATTCGCCATCCACAATACACGGGTTTATTGTTAATATCTTTTGGAATGCTTTGTGGTTGGGCAACGCTTCCAACATTGATCATGTTCCCAATCATCGTTTGGTTATATGTTAAACTGGCTAAAAAGGAAGAAGCGGATATGCTCAATGAGTTCGGTGAAGAATATCGGGCATACATGAAAAAAACAAAAAGATTCATACCATATTTAATATAAAATTTAGGAGATGATCACATTGAAAAACACATTTAAAAAGATACTTTTTGTATTACTGTTTGTACTCGGATTCAACGCCATCGCCACACTGTTCATGGCGGATAAGGCCTTTGTTGTTTACTGGGTTTTCTTTGCCATCCTTTTAATTGCAACCGTTATATGTCTTCTGGCACTTTTGATAACTGGCATTATATCTTTGGCAAAGCACAACAATAAAGCAGGTGTACACAGTTTATTTAAGAAAGAACTCTTATGGAGTACGGTTCTGATTGCTCTGTTAATCATCCAAGTTGTTATCAGTCAGGTCTTTGCCCACACACCCAACACAGCACATTTGGCAAGCCTTGAAAAAATCGAAATTAATGGTACAAGACAAGCCATCAGCATTCGAGGAGAATCTGAAGACAATCCTGTTATTCTGTTTCTTGCCGGTGGTCCGGGAGGTTCACAAATACAGGCAACAAGAGAAAATCTCTCAGAACTTGAAAGTGACTATACAATCGTAAATTGGGAACAAACCGGTGTTGGTAAATCCTATAATGCCCATCCCATCAAGTCATTAACACCGGATGTGTATGTGAAAGATGCCCACGCCTTGACACAATATTTAAAGGAACGATTTAATCAAGAAAAAATTTACCTGATGGGAGAATCCTGGGGTAGTTATCTTGGAGTCCGATTGAGCAAACAATATCCTGAAGATTATTACGCCTTTATCGGAACAGGTCAAATGGTTGATTTCTCGGAAACCGAACAATACTGTTACGATTTAGCTCTGTCACTGGCAAGAGAAAATAACGATCAACAACAGATAAAGGCACTTGAAAATTTAGATGAAATCCCAATAAAAGGTAAAAACATCTCTTTGGAAATTGGAACCTATCTGGTTTATCTTCACAATATGATGGGACGAGACAGTAACATACAACAAACCGATTGGAATACATTTAAGATTATTTTCTCACCAGAATATGGTATTATTGATTCTATTAACTATTTAAAGGGCTTGTATTTCACATTCAGTCATGTTTATCAACAGCTCTACGGAACAGATTTACGAGAAAGTCATTCAGATTTTAAGATTCCAATTTATTTTCTCCATGGTCGACATGATTTTAATGCCCCCACATATTTAGTCAAAGAATACTTTGAAAAAATAATAGCTCCGGAAAAAAAATTGATTTGGTTTGAACACTCGGGTCATAATCCATGGATTAATGAAAGCAAGTTGTTTCAAGAAAAAGTTAAAGCACTTTTTGATAAATTTTAGCCTTGCCTAATAAAAGGAGATAAATATTTGAAAAAATCCATTTTTGGATATAATGTTCATTTTATCAATGAAACAGAAAATTTAAGCATAGAAAGTTTTATTAATTTGTATCCTTCTGAAAACATTGATAACAAGAAAAAAGTAGAACTGATCATTAGTAATCAAGTATATCCTTGCGAAGTAATTTTGAGGAATCCACAAAAATTTAATTTGCACAAGAAAGGATTTTCTTTTTTCTTATCAGAAGGGTTAAAAATCCATTGGGATCTTTCAAAAATTGAGGAAGACAAAATTACAATTTATCTTTATATAAATGAAAAAAAAGGTAAGTTAATTAGTTTTATTAAAAAATTCTTGAGTAAATCCTATGAATCTCTATATGATAGTCTGGGGTGCTTTTTACATGAACTTGTTTTAGTACCTCTGACTTTTCTTTTTCAGGATAAAGTGATTGTACATGGATGTTCGTTTTATAACATTAAAGCACAAAAAAGCATTATTATTGGTGGCACTGGTGGCGTTGGAAAAACATCTATTTCTTTAGAAATTGGCAGAAACAAAGATTGGGTTTTTTTAAGTGATGATATGACAGTTATTGATGCAACTGGAAAAATATATCCAAACTATGCCTTTCCTAAGTTTTTTGGATACAATACCTTGACTGATAAAGCTGTTGAAAAAAAAGTTTTATCAGAATTTGGAATTCTAAATAAAATACATTGGAACATAATGAAAAAAATAAGACCTTCAAATGTTATGAGATCTTTTTCTCCAGACAAATGGTTTTTTGTTCAATCGATGAATCCCGAATTAGATTATTTTTGTTTGCTGTTAAGAGGGAATTTCCCTAAACAAGTTGATATTCAACTCTTAGAATTAATGAAATGTGTTTTTTCTAATGAAACAAACATTTTTTCTGAATACTATGCTTTTTTAAATATTATTCGCTGGTATGAATATAATATAATTCACACAAAAGAAGAAGCGATAATTACGGTAAAGAAAATAATAAAAAATTATCAGAAAATCTATAAAAATATTTTTAGTAAATCAAATAATTTTTCTCTAAATGTAAGTAATGACGCTGAAAGCTCTTATTTCCAAAAAAAGATTACTTCGATTCTAAGTGAGCTTATTCAATGATTTTTTTTATTGGGGTACTTTATGAAAATACTGATAATTACCAGTAGTCCTACTCCCCAAAATAAGACAAGTTCGATTTTTATTCACAATAGATTAAAGACATTAAAATCCTTGAATGTTGATTTTGATACTGTTAGTCCTGTCTTTGAAATAAAGAAACATTTAAATATCGCTTCAAAATTAATAACAGGATATAATGATGTTTGTAAATATCCGGATTCTTTAGATTTTGAAGGCATCAATTATCAATTTCTTAAACAAAAATACGGTCTTTTTTTGTACACACTCTCTCATTCTTTCAATATTTATCCTGAAATATACAAAAAATTTGAAAAAATGATTTTCAGAAAATATGATCTTTCTCAATATAGTTTAATCCATGCGCATTTTGCTTTACCAAACGGATTACTTGCAAAAAACATATTTCAGAAATATCATATTCCGTATATAGTGACGTTACATGGTTCAGATATTCATACTTTTCCTTTTAAAAACCCTAGACTGAAAAGAAAAATCATTGAAACACTTGAGAATGCAAAAAAATGTTTTTTTGTTAGTAAAGCCCTAAAAAAGAAAGCTATAGAAATTGGATATACCAAGAATAATTCTGTCGTTATTCCCAATGGTTTCGATAAAAAGACATTTTTTTACCAAGATAAGAACAAAGCTAAATTGAAACTTGGGTTTTTCAAAAAAAGACTAATAGGATTTGTAGGACATTTATTAATGATTAAAAATGTTTTGTTGCTACCTGAAATTTTCATGGAGGTATTAAAGAGATATAAAGATACTGACTTTGTGATTATTGGGGATGGGATTCTACGCAGGCAACTTCAAAAATCATTTGAAGAAAAAGAAGTAAATGTGACTTTTACAGGAACCATATCCCCTCAAAAAGTTGCTAATTATATGCGTGCCATGGATATTTTGATTTTACCAAGTAAAAATGAAGGGTGGCCTTGTGTTATAAAAGAAGCTCAAGCTTGCGGTTGTTATGTCATTGGAAGTAATAATGGTGGTATACCGGAGGCGATAGGTGACTATGGTTCAGTTTATCCAACAAAAGGAGATTTTATAAACTTAGCAAAAGAGAAAATTATTGAACTCTTCAATAATCCTCATTTTTTGCTAAAAACACCTGAAAATCTTGAAAGATTTCATTGGGACAATATTGTCAAAAAAGAGATTGGATTTTATTACAATAATTAAAATTGAAATTTCAATTCAATTTTACGTTTAAGGATTCCTCACCTTTCCAATGAAAATAATACTCCCCGTGCTGTTTTCACGGATAAGGTACATAAACGGTCTGTTAACATGGAACTCTTTGACTTCCTCAACCGGGCCGGGCATAGCGCCTCTTGGCATGATGATCGCTGTAACAGCAGCAGCTTCCGTTCCTTTTTCATCCACGTCGATATAGGTTTTATGGATCACATCCGAGATGAATAGGTCTTTCTTACCTGTGATTTTAGAAAAATCAGCCAGGGATGTAAAGGGATTTTCCATTCCCATAGCCATGAGAGGTTCATTCAGGTTAAAAGTGTTTTCAACTCTGAATTTGGGGATTTTGACTGCCACTTGTACAGATTCTGAACGCAACAAAGATGAAATGTAGCTTTTCATAAGATAATAATTCAGTTGATTCTCAAGTTCTTCTAAAGAGCTTTCTTTATCCGGCAAGAAGATGATCATTGAATAATCCGCTTTGGAAACCGGTTTCCCCTGCTCATTGTATTCTTTTTTGTAAGGCATTTCCAGCATCTTAAAACCGATGTATTCCTGATAACGATACTCTTTTTGATGGTTCATCATGTCTACTTGGATTTCTTTTGTTGGATTGACAAAAAAAGTTTCCGGTTTTGTATTTTTCTCTGAAAACGGATTCATCCAGGAGCCTTTGAAATGAATAGCATTACAAAGAATCAACGTGGTTAATTGGCCGATGATGTCCGGGTTGATGATTTCTTTTATCTTTCCGTTCGTTTTATCATTGACCCATTGGTTAATCTCGTTGGCTGTTTTCAAGCTGTCCGAAAAATCAACTGAACGGATTTCCGATTGGAAATACTCTTGAAGAATATCAAAATAAGAGTCTAAAATGGGATAACCCTGTTGAGCCCAAAGGGAGTTGGCAATATTTAAAGCTGGTTTCTCATATTCTCTGATTGGTTTAAAAGATACTTGAAGTTGAATCATTTCATCCAAAAACTGCTGTATGTTTTGTTCAAAGTGCATGGTTTGCGAAATAACATGCTGTGTTTGTCCATCAGAACCCGGATAAAGCATAGCAAAGGCGTTGAACACACTGAATGGTGAAATAAGGATATTATTCCCTTCGCTTTTCAGCTGTTGGTATAATTCCATGGTAAAAAGATTATTGGCCTCCACAACTTCACCTCCGGTTTCTCTTGAAAAAAGTGGGGTTATCAATAAGAAAGTTATCATTATGATTAAAATGAATAATTTGGCAGTTTTACCGTTCACAGTATCACGCTCCCTTAGCGGTCCTTAAAATTTATATCAGAAGTTTTTATAAAATTTTCTCAAAATAAACTGTTAGCCTTTTTGTTAAAACTCACAAGAGTTTTCATTTCCAAAATCCCCTCCTCTGGAGGGGATTTTGGAGTTTTTCAAGAACATCTCTATTATTAGACGAAAAGCAATCATTATAGTTTTTTCTAAGTGTCTGAAAAACAGGTTGGGGGGGGCCGCTGATACGGTAATCATGATACCTGTCCCTGCCCCTTCTAAAGCTAATTTCTTTGCAGTCTATATAAAAAGCTATTTTTTTGAATTATGATAAAATATCATAAGGAACTTAGAAGCCAAGTTTTTCTTACAATTGGGAGGTCCCCTATGCAATCGCAAAAAAACATTGAAAAAACAACCGGTTGGTTATTGCTTTTGATGGCTTTCATGACGTTTTTCTTTCTGTTCAATACCATATATAATTCGTCTATGAACTACGATTCAGATAAGATACATTCGCTATTTTATTTTACCATTCAAACCAACATTATGATGCTATTCTGGATGATCTTTCTCTCCATTTTCATTTTGTCGAATGGCCGTTTGTTAAAGTTTGCCGTTAACCCCAATTTTGCAGCTACTTTGACGACTTATATTCTCATCACAGGTTCCATCTTCTGGGCGGTGTTGGTTCCCGTTTATACCAAACCGGGTTCAGACAATTCCTGGTTGTTTTCTCCCTCTAATATCTGGACACATACCATTGTTCCCCTGACGGGTGTTGTTTTATTGTTCTTTGCCAAATCCATTCCAACAACAGCTAAAAGAATAAAATTGTCTGGGTACTTTTTTCTGTATCCGGTATTATACTCCATTTTAGGTATTTCTTTAGCCCTTAACGGTAAATATATGTATCCCATGTTCAACCCGATCATGCTGGGTAGTTGGTTCTTTGTGGGATTGAGTTTAGTAGTTATTATGGGGGTTTTCACTGGTGTTTATTATTTTCTTTTAAAGTATGCTGCAAAAAATTAGGATAACATAGACAGGGTAAAATCGGTTTTTTGAATGTCAGTCCATTGTTTGTAATAACCCACTGAACAGTTGACATAAATTGGATTCATAAGAATTCCCAATTCTTGCATGGTTTTCCGTTCTGTTTCCGATTGAGGAAAAGCGATGGCTGACAAACGGCTACCGTATACAGCACCAGAATCAATATCAATTTGTATGATTTTTTTCGACTTTTTGTTGATTGTAAAACATACCCCCGCTTGCATCTTATCCAGTTTATCTGAAAAATAATCCAAATGTTTTATTGCCGGTTCCTTCTTTCTCGGTAGTTCCTGATCTTTTGTATAAACCATCCTTTCTTTTTGGATATAATCATCCACAATGATGGTGGGTGTGTGACCGTGAATCAAAACGGCTCCATCAAAGGGTTCTGTCAAAAAATCCCGATTCCACAGGTTCATTTTCTCCGGTGGGATATCATATCGGGCATTCAACTCGTCAAATGCTTCATAGGAATTACAGTTAATAAGTTCTTTTATGGGGATTCTGTGATTGGGAACGGAGTGAGAAAACAATAGTTTATAACATTGTCCGGATATCTTTATCTCTCTCAGTTGAACAAATTTCAGCGATTCAAAAAACACTTCATATTTTCTTTCTAAAACGAATGGACTGCGTTTGTGTTTAATATTTGAAAAATCGGTAAACCCATTAATATCTGATGTAGAGGCGTTAGGATCCAGATCCTGTAAAGTCAGTAACCCCCCATTGTTTTTTCTAAGCCAGGCCCCTCCGATATTTTGATAATGATTCGACCCCTTATAATAAACTAGGAGCATATGCTCGTGATTTCCCATGAGAAAGGTCTTTTTAACATTCAAATCGATGAGAAAATCAAGCACTTCCCTTGTTGAAGGCCCTCTGTCAATATAATCACCGATAAAGATGTATTCAATGTCTTCAACTTCGTTTCTATACCCTTCAATAGTTCTGATCAGTGCTTTTAACGGGTCAAAACAACCGTGTATATCACCAATGGCTACAATCATGCTTGCCTCCTATGGAATGGTTTTTCTTCTAAGAACTATTATTTTATTACCATATACCTATTATTCAACCAAATTTCACGTTTAGTGCTATAATTTAAGTATATCACTTCATAACAAATTCAACATATTTCTACCTTGTTTTTCAAAAAAAAGCCAAAAGCTATAAACAAAAAGGGGGGCATCTCATGAAAATGACCTTAAGAATAATCCTGGCAGTTGTTTTGGCAATTGTTTTATTTGGATTAATCCAGTTGATAACCGGAGCCGGCGGTTATCTGGAATGGTTTTATTCCTCCAAATACAGTATTGAATCTGTGGATATTACTCAAACACTTCATGATGATGGTAGTCTTTCTGTTCATGAAATCATTCATGTAAAGATGAGAAAACCCTTCAGAGGACTTTTTAGATACATTCCCGAATCACGGTATGTTCAATTGAGTGATGTCAATGTATGGGTTGATGAAATCCAAGATCCGGATATCCAGTTTGTACATCTTACAGATACCTCTTTTCACGCTCAGGTTTGGTTTAGAAATGATCACAGAGAGATCCCTGCAACAGGTCAGGAATATACTCTCCATGTGCAGTACATTGCCACTGGTGTGATTGAAGTTGGTGCGGATTGTTCTCAGTTATTCCGACAGTACTGGTCTGAGGGTTGGGATGCCCCCGCAAGGAATCTGACTGTGACTTATAACTTTCCAAATCATATGATACCGGATAAAATTTACACTCATCCAAAAGCCTCCTTAACCATTAAAGGAAATTCGATCATTCTTGAGAAGAAATCCCTTCCCCCAAACCGTTTTGGAGAAACGCGTTTCTTCTACGAAAAGTTATTAAATGTAAATCATGCGGTTAAAAATCAGGGATTGAAACAAGCAGAAGTCAAAAGGATTGAAGGATATTATTCTTCCGAATGGATCAACAAGAAGATCATCCCCCCCATTGTATTCGTTATTTTTCTCAGTGTCATTTGGATTCTGTTTCGGTATTTGGGAAAAGAACCAAAAATCGACTATCAGGGGATTTATGAACGGGAACTCCCCACGAGCGATTCACCCGATTTTGTTAATTCCGTTGTCAAGAATTTGACCAAATTGGTTGATCGGGATGGGATGGCTGCAGTGATACTGGATCTCTACAGAAAAGACTATATCAGTTTCACTCCGAAAGAAATACCGTCAGGATATTTCAATCACGAAAAGAATGTCATCTATTTCACAGATAAAAGGTCAAATGATTTACCTCCAACCGAAGAAGCACTGTACAACATATTAAAAGGCTATTCAGAAGATAACCAATTGAATTTAAAAGAACTTGAATCTACAATTTCAAATAACACAAACAAGGCCCAAGAATTTAATCGCAATTTGAACAAATATCAGGAAACGGTCAGAAAACAAACCAAATCCAGAAACTTTTTCAACAAAAGCGGATATACAATCTCCTTTATTCTTGGATTTTTAATAATTATCGCCGGTTTTGTCTTGCAGTTCTACATCACCTCTTTTCCAACCGAAGAACTGATTGTTGAATCAAACCTTTACCTGGCTCTCTTTCTGTTAACCGGTTCTGTATTATTGTTCTTGCCAAAAGAGGTCTTTGGTCAGTGGAGCAAGGAAGGATTAACTTTTTACCATCGTTGGAACAACTTTGAGCAATTTATCGATGATATGTCGTTGTTAAATGAACATCCCCCTGAATCGGTTAAAATCTGGGAAGAGTATCTCGTCTACGCAACAGCATTGGGGTGTGCAGACACCGTTGTTGATTCGCTAAAAAACGTCATTCCGGAATCAAAATGGCAAGAAATGACCGACCACACATACTTCTACAGTACGTATGATCAACGAATGGGCTATCTGATGAACGCTCTCATCCGATCGGCAAATTTCAGAATCACCGCTTCCAATGTAAGAACGGTCGCTAAAATTATTATGCTCATGGCAAGAAATACTCGGGGTAGTGGAAGCTTTCGAGGGGGCGGAAGAGGCAGCTCTGGTGGAATCGGAGGCGGTTCAAGTTCCGGCGGGGGAGGCGCACTGTAAATATTAATTTACCGTTGGCCCTTACCGGGGCAACCGTTCTATTTGCAAATAAAATCCAAATAGAAGCCTTTCAGAAGGATGCTATGGACGATTTAAGACGGATCTGAAGATCTGTATTCATCATTTATGATTGATATAAATCATCACTGAATTGTTACTCATTTTTTTTGAAAGGAGATATAGATGAACAATTTATTCTGGAATAGCAAAAAAACTCAATCACTAAAAGACAAGGTAATTGTTGTAACCGGTGGGAACAGTGGACTAGGATTTGAAGATGTTAAATATTATGCTTTGCGAGGTGCAAGTGTTGTTTTGGCGTGTAGAAATATTGAAAAAGGAGAAAAGGCAAAAGTACTCATAACAAACGATGATGATGGTATAAAGATAGATGTAATGCAATTGGATCTTGCTGATATGAATTCAATACAAAAATTTGCAGAATCATTCAAAATGAAGTATTCAAAATTAAATATTCTCATGAACAATGCCGGGATAATGGTTGTCCCGTATGCAAAAACAAAAGATGGATTTGAAAGTCAGTTTGGAGTAAATCATCTGGGACACTTCAGCTTGACTGGTTTGCTGTTTGATCATCTGAAGAATACACCTGCCTCAAGGATTATTACCATAACCAGCATGGCCCATGTTGCAGGAAAGATGGATTTTAACAATCTGATGTATGAAAATGGAGATTATTCTCCTTTTGGTGCTTATGCAAGATCAAAACTTGCCAATCTGCTTTTTACCTATGAAATTCAACGTAAGATAGAAAGACATAACCTTGATATAATGGCACTGGTAGCACATCCTGGTGCTGCAAGAACAGGACTTTTCAGGCATATGAAGAAAACATTTTTCACTTATTTATTTTCCCCTTTCACTTATTTGTTTAGTCAAAGTGCATATAGAGGCGCTTTAACTGGAATCAGAGCTGCCTTGGACAAAAGGGCACAAGGTGGAACGTTCTACGGTCCTTTATTTTATCTAATCGGCCCACCAATTAAAACGAATTCAAATCATCTATCTCATAATGAAGAAGTGGCTCGTAAGCTTTGGGATATTTCCGAAAAATTAACCGGTGTTGTATATAATTTAAATCAAAATAATTGAGGCAATGGCGACGTATCAAATACTCTCGTCCCTTTTGTTTAGGGGTATTTCGAAGAAAATGGAATATAGGGTGTTAATTCGGGGCTGCTGAAAAACGTCCGTCCGATAGTGGTTTCAGAGGTTTCCTTGAGTTTCGTCTTTAAGCAATCCGGCGAGAATTTTCGTTTGGCTTCCCCAAATTTACCTTCAACTTCATTTCTTTCACATGAATCCTGGTACTTTAAGTTTTTATGAGCTTTCGTCTTTTTTTCATCTTTTGGCAGTCTTCCCTGACTGGCTCTTAAGAGTGGGATACTACTAATGGTCCATATTCAATGTTATAATTAATCGTCTGATCGCGACCAAGGAGGATACCCATTGAAATTCAAAAAAATTGTTGCCATTGACAACACCGGACTTGAATCGGATTCGAAAGAGAAGTTAACGAAATATGCAGAAGAAGTTGTTTTGTATGAAGACTTTCCCTCCAATCCTTTGGAAATTATCTCCAGAATCAACGGGAAAACATCCAATAATACTCCTGCAGATGCCGTGCTGGTTTCCTGGAATACTCAAATTGATCGATCCGTTATTGAACGTTGTTCCTCAATTCGTTATATCGGTATGTGTTGCAGTCTTTTAGATGAAAAGAGTGCCAATGTAGATATTCAAGCGGCTCGTGAAAAGGGCATTCAAGTGCTTGGAATTTACGATTACGGTGATGAAGGGGTTGTTGAATTCATCATCAGTGAACTCATCCGATTGTTCCATGGATTTAGCAAACAAATGTGGAAAGATGAACCGGTAGAACTCACAGGCTATAAACTGGGTATCATAGGATTGGGTATCACTGGAAAGATGCTAGCGAAAATGGCAATTGCCTTTGGTATGCAAGTGTTTTACTATAGTCGAACCCGAAAACCAGAATATGAAGCAAAAGGAGTAAAATATCTGGAACTGCCTGAATTACTTGCGACAGTTGATGTTGTTTCCACTCATCTACCAAAACATACGATCGTTTTAGGACACAAAGAATTTGAAGATCTTGGAAAAGGAAAAATATTGATCAATACTTCTCTTGAACCAACTTTTGAAATAGAACCTTTCATTCAATGGATCAAAGCGGAAAATAATCACGCTATATTTGACAAAGTGGCTATGGGATGTCAATTCGAACGATTGAGGGATATAGATGGTGTGATTTATTCCGAAAGGGTTTCCGGATGGACCAAACAGGCGAAAAAAAGACTTTCTGAGAAAGTAATTAAGAATATTGAAACCTTTTTAAGCAACTCCAAATTAGGGCTTGCTGAATAACTTTGATTCCTTTTAAGATAAATGAACAATATTTTTTTCAATTATAGCTATAAGATTATATTAAAAATTCCCCTTTCTCATATATTAACTCACCGTCAGCAAATACTTGTCCATCTGTTTGCATATCACAGATCATATCCCAATGAATAGCTGATTCATTTCCTCCGCCACTTTCAGGTGATGCCGCCCCTACAGCAAGATGAATAGTTCCACCCATTTTTTCATCAAACAATATGTTTTTAGTAAATTTATTTATACCGTAATTAGTTCCAAAAGCTATCTCTCCAATATATCTGGATCCCTCATCAGTGTCCAGCATGGTAATCAGATAGTTCTCTCCTTTATCTGCAGACGCTTGAATAACTTTTCCGTTTTTGAATACCAATTCAACATTCTCAACTTCCCGTCCGTTAAATATTGCGGGGTAAGAAAATTTGATGCGACCATTCGCACTGGTTCTATTTGGTGTGGTAAAGAGTTCCCCATCCGGGAAATTTCCCGTTGAACCATCACAGTTGACCCAATTTCTCCCTTCCACAGACATGATTAAATCAGCTGTTGAAGAAGAAAAACGCAGTTCTTTTTTTGTGTTTAAAATCTTTCTTAGCCTTTCTTGTTCTTTTGATATTTTTTTCCATTCTGAAACAGGATTTTGAGTATCCAACTTACAGGCGCTAAAAATAAAATCTTCATATTCATCTAATGACATCTCGGCATTTTGTGCATAAGCCTGTGTAGCAAAAATCGTTCCACACCACTTCAGTTTTTTCTCAGCCACATTTTTCATGAACTCTGTAAATAATTCTCCTTGCGCCTCCATATTGACTGAAATTTTCTGAGGATCCACATTTGTAAGGGATTTGGTATTCTCTTCACCCCAAATATACAAGGAAGCGTCATATTGCCCAAAGATTATTCGTTCAATTGGACTGATGTAGGTTAACTGATCATGGTTCCCATACTTGTACAGTAATTCCTTCATACTTTCCATGGTTATTCTCGCTTCAGGAAAAGCGCCAATTTTCAAAGCCTCTTTATAAAGTTCTTTAATCAACGGAGCGCTACACATATCTGCTTCAATTAGCAATTTATCACCTTTTTGCAATTTCAATGCATATTGAACCAGTATTTCAGCCATTTTGTTTAATCTTTGATCAGTCATTCCCAACCTCCAAAAATTTAAACCTTATGTTTCTTATCTTCTGGTTATGCTTTCTGTCGTTCCATTTAAATTTGTTATATTTATAAATTATACCATTAAAAAAGAAAAAGAACCTGAGTCACAAAGGGCTTTTTTGGAAAAATTATATGAATAATTATTTTGTGTTTAAAATTGATGTCCTTAAGGATTCAACATAATTAGTCAATTTACCAGTAAGTCCCTTTATCCAATCCGGACTATCTTCCTTGATTTCGTAATCCAAACTTCTTAGAATTCTTTGATAGGAATACAAGTTATGCAGTTTCATAAACATGTGTAAATCTTGATTTAGTTTCTCATCCACTTTAAATTCTGATGCATATCCAGTCATAAAACGTTTATAATTGGGATTATCGGTATCTATTTTTCCGTTAAAAAGGTCTCTTAGGGCATAAGCAATATCAGCACCATACCAGTAAACGGCACTGTCGTCAAAATCGAATATTTTTACCGCATCAGGATACCAATGCAAATTATCTAATTCAAAATCATAATGGATTAAACCAGTTTTAGCAGTTGATGATTCAGCACACTTCTCAACGGCTTCTATTCTTTTAAGAATCACTTGATCATTCCGAGAAATTTGTTTTTTAATCATTCCAAGATGATCTTTCCAAGTTTTTCTGTTTTCAAGTAATTTTTGAGGGATTTGATCCATTAGTTTATGAAGCTTACCAAGATTTTTCCCCCAAGTGTAAAACTGGTCATCACTGAGATCTTCCACCTCATACATCTTGCCGTTATAGCCCTCGAAAACAACCGCAATATAATCATCTATTTCAGTCTTGACAACCTCAACAAATCGCTTTTTTCTGGATAAGATAGGTTTAACGATATTGGGATCTCTTTTATTTAAAAAACATAGAATTTCCATCTCGTTTTCAGTTTCCTCACGACTTCTTTCACTCGTGCTGTTGAAACGCAAATAACGTAGTTGCCCATTTTCTTTAAATTTAAACACAAAATTTGCGCTGGATCGAACATAAAACAAACTATCCGGATCATGATTCCATTTTTCCAGAATTTGATCTGCAATAGGGCTTTCCCAATCTTTTGTCAGTGTATCCACAAGCTTTTTCATCGTACTGAGTTTCATCATCAGAATGTTTGCCTCGCTTTTGTTAAATTAGGATAACAAAATCCTCTGTTATAACGGCTTATACCAAAACATATGATCTG
>Ga0272443_10002608_pt1 | contig 22714 bp, 19 predicted proteins | sample SSMAcet12_FD_193581 | JGI IMG/M metagenome (GOLD analysis project Ga0272443, IMG submission 193581) | Marine sediment archaeal communities from Little Sippewissett salt marsh, Falmouth, MA, United States - SSM-Acet-12 | ecosystem: Environmental > Aquatic > Marine > Wetlands > Sediment ...
GGGGTGCTGTGGGATGCCTGGGAGTTGGGGGATCGCGACGTACTTCACCGGCGGATCGACGAAGCTGTTCGACTGGGGGATGACGACGGGCCGATTCGACCTGGCGGTGAACGAGCACTTCAACGCGAACGCGGACGTGGTGATGCGATCGGGAGAGCTGGGCGACCCGATGGTGGAGCTGTCGTTCGGGTTCGTGGTTCGCTGGTAATGCTCCCCGAACTTCGTTCGGGGAGGGACAAGAAGGATCACTGAGCGTGCTCCTTCTTGTGGTCGACGACGTGTGTCAAGTCGGCTGCTCCAGCCCAGCCTCTTCGAACTGAGCCAGCGCAAGCGTGTGGCGGAGAGGATCTTCGGACATCTCCTTTCCGGCGTTTGGAGACCTGTAGAACGTAGAAGTCCATGCGTCCCAGCCTTTGCGGATTCATCCAACGCGAGAACGAAATCGTGCTAGGAGGACGTTGCCACCTCGTCCACGCGGGTTTCGCTCTCGCGAAACCCGCCCCTGCCTCGAAGCCAAGATTGATCGAGGCAGGCACTCGCCCCTGCCTTGAAGCCGCAGACCACGGAGACGGGAGATCGAGCGGAAGGCCTCCCTCTCCCAAACCCCGCGAGTTCATTCAACGCGAGAACGAAACCGCCGACCTCTCGTTCTCGCCCCTGCCTCGAAGCCATGATTGATCGAGGCAGGCACTCGCCCCTGCCTTGACGACTCAGGCTGTCGGGCAGGAAGCTCATCAAACGCGAGAACGCGGAGGCGGCAAAGGCTCCGCGTTCTCGCCCTCCTTCCCTGACGCCTACGGCGTCAGGGAAGGAGAGATGCAGCCTCCGCGTCCACGAAGAGGGTGACTCGTCCATCGGCGGGGTTCACCAGGGCCGCAGGAAGTGGCTCTCCCGCGATGACGGATCGCACGGCCTCCGCCTTCTCGGATCCAGTCGCGAGGAAGAGGACGTTACGCGCCGCGTTGATCAATCGCAGGGTCATCGTCACCCGCCACGGCGGCCGCGCGGACGTGTGCACCGGCACGACCCACCGATCGGATTCGGCGAGGGCCTGATCACGAGGGAAGAGAGACGCTGTGTGGCCGTCGGCGCCGATGCCGAGCAGGATCAAATCGAGCCTTCCTTCCGGGCCGAGTCTATCGTGGAGGACCACCTCGTAGACGTCGGCGGCGTCGACCGGCACGGCCTCGCCGACGATCCGATGGACGTTCCCGGTCGGGATCGAGACCTGTCGAAGGAGCGCCTCGAAGGCTGCCCGGTAGTTGCTCCGATCATCTGTCGGTGGAACGCACCGCTCGTCGCTCCAGTAGATGTGGACGCGGCCCCAATCGAGTGCCGAGGATGAAGCGAGCCTGCAGTACACTGGATGCGGCGTTCGCCCGCCGGACAACGCGAGGTGGAATGCGCTGCGCTCGCGAACCGCAGCGGCGCAGAGTCGCTCGATCTGTGCCGCGGCGCGGTCGTACAGGGCGTTTGGGTCCTCGAATCGTACCAGTCTCATGGGATGAGCCGGGGGCGAATTCGTGTCGACCGGCCCCGAGCGGCCTCGAGAGCGACGGCCGACGCGCTCATGGACCGATCATGCCCGATAGCTCCTCACCCGCGACGAAATGGCGGGTTCCCGACGCCGTGGCGACGATGAGGTCGGTTGCGAGTCCCACGAACAAGCCATGCGCGACGACGCCCGGACGTGCGTCCAATCGCTCCGCCAGCTCGGTGGGTCGGTCGATCGGCCCGAAGTCACAGTCGAGGATGATGTTCCGCTGATCGGTCAGGAACGGGTCGTCTCCGCCGCGGCGCAGGACGTGGGCGCCCATCGCCTCGATCGCTTCGGCCTCCGTTGTCTGCGCGAACGGGACCACTTCGATGGGGAGCGCGAAGCGGGTGCCGAGACGGGACGAAAGCTTCGACTCGTCGACGATGATGATCTCCCGCCGGCTGGCGCAGGCGACGACCTTCTCCCGGAGCAACGCACCTCCACCGCCCTTGATCAAATTCATCCCCGCATCGACCTCATCGGCTCCGTCGATCGTCAGATCGATCGCGGGTCGGACATCGAGCGTCGTGAGTGGGATTCCGAGCCGCTCAGCGTGCTGCGCAACCTCCTCTGAGCAGGGGATGCACAGAAGGCCCTCCAGCGCCCCGGATCGCAGGCGCTCGGCGATCCGCTCGACGGCGAACGCGGCTGTGGAGCCGTGGCCGAGGCCGACGACCATCCCGTTCTCGACGAATTCGACGGCCCGGTGAGCCGCCTGCCGCTTCAGCTCCGTGTAGTCCATCGATGCTCCAAGCCTGCCTCCGCCTCGGAGTGCAGCGGGAAGTCGCGAGATAATGCATCCAGGTCCGGGCCGATGTCGAACGTCCACACCGACCGCCCTGCATCGAGGAGCGCCTGCCGGTCGCCGAGCGCCTGGGCTGCGATCAGCGTGCCAAACGTCAGTGAAGAGGAAGGGGCGTCACAGCTGTCCGGAATGGGTAGATCCTCCGCCGGCGGACGGAGGATCTGAACGAAGTGGCCGTTCCCGCGGTCCCCCTTGTGGAGCTGCCCGGTCGAGTGCAGGAACCGTGGACCGTATCCGAAGGTGCACGCCGCGTGTGCAAGTCCCCAGCAGCGTTGACGCAACGCGTCGCCGATCCTCGTTGCCAGCGCGTCCGGCGGTAGGTAGGCGTGGAACGCGACGTAGTCACCCATCCGGATTCCCGCCTCTCCCAGTGCCGTCGTCAGAACATCGAGCGAGAACGGCCGCGAGTCGCCCGGCGGCAAGGCCCCACTCCTCCGAAAGGTGTCGATCATCTCCCGCGTGCGGCTCTTCGCCGATTCCACGTTTGGCTGATCGAACGGGTTGATTCCGAGCAGGTGACCGACGATCGCCGTGGCCAGCTCCCAAACGAAGATCTGTTCAGCGATCGCGTAGCGATCCGCCATCTCGAGGGTGCCCGCTGGGTGTCCGGCTGTCACAAGTGCTGGAAGGTCCTTCGCGTTCGATGCGTCGCCGGCCATCTCGATGGAGACGAACAAACGGTCCTCGCCGTAGAAGCCGGGGACCGGGAGCGATCCGCCGACGACCGGCAGGATTCCCCTCCCCTGCTTTCCGGTGCTCTCGGCGACCAGTTGCTCGATCCAATCGGCGAAACCGGAGACCGCGGGGGATGTGCGAAGGGTCAGTTTGTCACGACCGGCTGCTGCGCCTGCCCCGAGGAGCGCGGCGAGCTGAACGGCGGGGTTCTCGGCGAGGTCGTGGTACTTCGCACACTCGATCGAGGTTCGCTGCGCCCGTTCGAGGAGTGGCGTGACATCGATGCCAAGTAGGGCCGCCGGGATCAGGCCGAACAGGGAGAGAGCCGAGTACCGTCCACCGACGTTCGGGTCGTTGAGGAACGTCCGCCGGAACCGACAGCGGTCCGCAAGATCGACGAGCGGGCTTCCGGGATCGGTGATGGCGACGAACTGCGCTCCCGGCTCGCTCGTGTGCTCTCGCACGCGGTGGTAGAAGTAGCGGAACAGGGCGAGAGTCTCGGTGGTCGTGCCGGACTTCGTGGCGACGAGGAAGAGCGTTCGACCGAGGTCGAGCGTTTCCTCCACGGCGCGGATGGCATCCGGGTGGGTCGAGTCGAGCACGATGAGCCCCGGGTGGCCCGGGGCGGCGCCGAAGATCCTCGCGAACGCCTCCGCTCCGAGACTCGATCCTCCCATCCCGAGCAATACGACGCGTCCGATGTCGTCTTCACGGACGTCATCCGCAAACGCCGTGATCCGATCGACCTCGCGCATCATCGTAAACGGGGAATGCAGCCAGCCGAGCCGATTCTCGATTTCGTCCGGCATCGGAGCCCAGACCGTGTGATCGTGTGCCCAGATACGTGAGACGATCCACTCGTCCTTGATGCGCGAGACCGCATCGTGGAAGCCGTCGGGTCGATTGACGATGCGGATCATCGGCGGTCCTCCTTGCCGGCTACCCGTGGATATGAGATCCGACCGCATGCCCACGGGGCGCATGACCTGCCTCCGCCCCTGCTGGCCGCTCTGGGATGGAGCCGCGCTACAGGAGGGTCTCCTGCGTCTCCGGATTGAAGACGTGCAGCGTGTCGAGGTTGACGGTGAGGTGTATCGTCGAGTCGACCTCGACCCTGCGGTGCGGATCGAGGCTGGCGACGACCTGCGCGTCATCGACCGATCCGTAGACGAGGAGCGAGTGACCGAGTTGCTCGGTGACTGCGACGGTCATCTGGATCGCGTTCTCCGCGTCGGACGCCGGGCCGTCAAGATCCTCAGGACGCACGCCGAGCATGACGCGCTCCGGGAGTGATTGCCCCGATCGCCCCGCTGGCAGGACGATCCGATAGCCGGTCCCGGTGAGGACGGTGCGCCCATCCTCGCTCGTCGCCTGCGCGGGCAGGAGGTTCATCGCCGGGCTGCCGATGAACCCGGCGACGAACTGGTTCGACGGATGGTCGTAGGTCTGCTGCGGCGGCGCATACTGCTGGACGACACCGTCTTTCATGACCGCGATGCGGTCCCCGAGGGTCATCGCTTCGACCTGGTCGTGGGTGACGTAGATCGTCGTCGTCGTCAGCTTATGGTGGAGCTGTTCGAGTTCCGTGCGCATCTGCACACGCAACTTGGCATCGAGGTTCGACAGCGGCTCGTCGAACAGGAAAACCTTCGGGTTGCGGACGATGGCGCGGCCGACCGCGACGCGCTGGCGCTGACCGCCGGACAGCTCGCGCGGCTTGCTCTTCAGCTTGTCGGTAATCCCGAGCAGGTCGGCGGCTTCGTGGACGCGTTCCTTGATCTCGGCCTTCGGGGTCTTCCGGAGCTTCAGGCCAAAGGCCATGTTGTTGAAGACGTCCATGTGCGGGTACAGGGCGTAGTTCTGGAAGACCATCGCGATGTCGCGGTCCTTGGGCGGGACGCGATTGACGACGCGCTCGCCGATCTGGATCTCGCCTTCGGTGATCTCCTCGAGCCCCGCGACCATACGGAGGGTCGTGGTCTTGCCGCAGCCGGACGGTCCGACGAGGACGGTGAACTTGCCGTCCTCGATCTCCATGTTCAGCGACTGCACCGCCGTGAAGTCGCCGAAACGCTTCGTGATGTTCGTCAGCGTGACTTCTGCCATTGTCGCTCCTTGTCCCTAGCTTCGCGCGTACACGACATCATACAGGGGGGGATCACGCGGATGCAAGCACAGGAAGCTGTAGGGCTACGCAGATTCGGCATCGCTCGTCGCAGGAGGGGAAGGCAACGCTTTGCGCTCTCGGACGGGGCCCGATGGACCGGATCTCCCGAGGAGGTGGAGCCGACTTGACAAAATGGACCCTATTAGTGTAATATTTTGCTTAATGAATTTCAAAACGCCATTGACGGATTCGCAGAGGATACTCCTACGTACATTGTGGACGCCTGAAGGGCTTACTCGCCGTGAGATCGAGGAGGAGCTCGGATATTCCCGGCCCACCGTTGACAAAGCTCTGGGCCTGTTGCGCGGTCTCGGCCTGATCGAAAGCTGCGGCACGAAGACTCCGCAGCAAGGCCGCCCGGCGGAGGTCTTCAGCGTCTGCGAATCTGCTTGGTTCGCCCTTGGACTCAATCTCGAGCTGCCAAACGCCGACCTCGTCGTGGCAGACGCGTGGGGGGAGGTTCTCCACGAGACCCGCCTCGAGCTGAGGGAGGGGCTGGAGACTCCCCGTGGAACCCTGGCCCGAGTCGCTGAGCTCATCCGAGACTGGCTTGCTGGGCTTGAGATCCCAACGGATCACGTGGTCGGCCTCGGCGTCGGCATCCCGGGCTTCTTCGTCAACCGACGGGTCACGTTTGTCAGTCGTCATCTTCCGAACTGGAAGCAAGTGCCGGTGGAGAGCAGCTTGGAGAGCAAGCTGTCTCTGCCGGTCTTGGTCAACCGTGACGTGGACTTCATGGCCCTTGCCGAGATCGAACAACATGGGTGGACAGACCAAGTCGTTTTCTACCTTTCGGTGCGCCCCGGTCTCGACGGTGACATGTGGATCGGGGCGAGCCTCTGCGTCCGTGGCCGTGTCTATCGAGGAAGCCACGGGAACGCCGGCGCTCTGTACCGGGCCATCGTGGATGCCGAGGAACTCGCCGACCTATCGGAGAGCGGCAGGGTCGGACGGATCGCGGAAAGACTGACATCCTCGCTGGTACATGTCATCCCGCTCGTCGATCCTGATTGGGTTGTCGTGCACGCGGAATCCCTTGGATCGCTCGAGACACCTCTCGTTCAACGGTGTACCGAAGACCTGGAGGTCGCACTGCAGGGAGAGTACGTCGGCATGACCCAGGTGACGTCAGCTGCGGTGCGAGGAGCAAGTGGAGCACAACAGGCGGCCATCGCGGTGATTCGTGAACTGCTGAGGCCGGAAGGAAGTATGGGAGTCGAAGGAGGCATCAGGCAAGATCGAGGACGTCGGAAGCGTATCAAGTTGACGACAACGACAGGAGGAGGAGTGCAATGAGGAAAAGCAGATGGTGTCTGGCCCTTGTGGCCACGCTATTGGTATCGCTAGCAGCGGTCGCCCAACAGGTGACCATTGCCGTGGTATGGAGCGGAAACGAGCTCGACGCGTTCAAGGCGGTCATCGCCCCGTTTGAAGCCGAAACCGGAATCGATGTCATTATCGACGAGGTCGGGCGAGACTTGCCGACCGTCTTGCCGATTCGCGTCGCTTCTGGGAACCCTCCAGATCTGGCGGCACTTCCGAACCCCGGTCAGATGAAGGAGTTCGCGGAGCAGGGCGCGCTGGTCGCGCTGGATGACCTGGCGAACCTCGCCGATCATCCGGCCGCGTTCGTTGATTTGGGAACGGTCGACGACCACGTTTACGGCCTGTTCATCGCGGCCGACTTGAAGAGCTTGGTTTGGTACAACCCCAAGGCTTTCGCAGCTCGAGGATACGGAGTGCCGACGAGCTGGCCAGGCCTGATCGCGCTCAGCAATCAGATCGTCGCGGACGGGGGGACACCCTGGGCGATCGGCTTCGAGTCCGGCGCAGCGACCGGCTGGCCCGGGACCGACTGGATCGAGGACATCATGCTTCGAACCGCCGGTCCGGACCTGTACGACCAGTGGGTGAACCACGAGATTTCGTGGACCCACCCCGCGGTCAAGAAGGCGTGGGAGTACTTCGGGCAGATCGTCAACGCCTCCGGGTACGTCTACGGAGGACCGGTCGGCGCCCTGACGATCTTCTTCGGTGATTCGCCGTCGGTGATGTTCGATTCGCCGCCGGGTGCGTACATGCATCGCCAGGCAACGTTCATCCAGAGCTTCATCCTCGGTTCGAATCCCGAACTCGTGCCGGTCGAAGACTACGACGTCTTCGCCTTCCCTCCGATCTCGCCGATCTTCGGGAACCCGCTGCTGGGTGCCGGGGACCTGATCGGCGTGTTCAACGACACGCCGGAGGCGATGGCCCTGGCGAACTACCTCGCCTCGGCCGAGGCGCAAGGGATCTGGTGCGGGACCCTCGGGAAGCTGGGGATCAACAAGAACGTCGATCCGTCGGTCTATCCCGATCCGATCACCGCTCGAGCCGCGGGCATGCTCGCGGATGCCGCGACCTTCCGGTTCGACGGCTCCGATCTGATGCCGGCCGCCGTGGGATCCGGAACGTTCTGGACGGGCGTCCTCGACTACATCAGCGGGATTCCGCTGGACACGGTCTTGGAGGCCATCGAAGCCAGCGCCGTCGAGGCGTACGGCGAATAGCCAGCTATCGGCTGTGCTAGTAGAGTAAGTGCAGGGAAGGCTGAAGCCGCCGTCTAGGCGGCTTCAGCCTTCGTCTTGATCTCTCTCCATTTTTGGCGAGAATCGAGAGAGAGGGGGGGGGGAGGCCTCGGTTGCGGACCAGACGATGGGTGCCGTGGTTGTACGCCGGACCGGCTCTGCTGCTGCTCATCTTCTTCCTCGTCTATCCGTCAGTGGACACGGCGCGGCTGTCGTTCTTCGACCGCCGTGGCGAGGCCTTCGTCGGCCTCCAGAACTACCGTTACGCCTTCACGAACGACACGATGCTGACGGCCTTTCGGAACAACGCGCTCTGGGTCGGTGTGTTCACGCTGTTCACGGTGTCGCTCGGGCTCGTCTTTGCCGTTCTGTTGGATCGGGTTCGATACGAACGGATCATCAAGTCGATCGTCTTCATCCCGATGGCGATCTCGATGGTCGGTGCGGGGACGATCTGGAAGTTCGTCTACGCGTATCGCCCGGCAAGCGCGGCCCAGATCGGGCTGCTGAACGCCATTGTTGTGGGCTTTGGCGGTCAACCGATCGGCTGGCTTATCGAACGGCCGTGGATCAACAACCTCTGTCTGATCGTCGTGGGGATCTGGATGTGGACCGGGTTCTGCATGGTCATCCTCTCGGCGGCGTACAAGAACATCCCGAAGCAGCTGATGGAGGCGGCGCGGATCGACGGGGCGAACGAGTGGCAGATCTTCCGCCGGGTGATCCTCCCGCTCCTCAAGCCGACGATCGCGGTCGTCACGACGACGATGATTGTCTTCGTCCTGAAGATCTTCGACATCGTCTACGTGATGACCAACGGGAACTTCTCGACGGAGGTCCTCGCCAACCGGATGTACAAGGAGCAGTTCTCGTTCGGTAACCACGGGCGGGCCGCGACGATCGCTGTTGTCCTGTTGATCCTGATCATCCCGATGATGATCGTCAACATCCGCAGGTTCAAACAGCAGGAGGCGATCCGATGAGAAGGAGAACCATGGGCTTTCTGACCCGCAGCCCGCTTCACGTCGTGCTGATTGCTCTGGCGCTCATCTGGATGCTGCCCACGGTCGGACTCCTGATCACGTCATTCCGCCCTCCTCAGGACGTCGGGGATACTGGATGGTGGACCGTCCTGGCGCACCCGTTCAACTTCACCCAGTACACGCTGGCGAACTACAAGGCGGTCCTTTTCGAGGAGGGAATGGGACGGGCATTCGTCAACAGCCTGATCATCACCGTGCCGGCGACTCTTCTCCCGATCCTGTTGGCGGCGTTTGCCGCATACGCCTTTGCGTGGATGGAGTTTCCCGGGCGGAACCTCCTGTTCATGATCGTGGTCGGACTGATGGTCGTGCCGCTTCAGATGACGTTCATCCCGATCCTCACGATCTTCGCGAAGATCCGTGTTGCCGGGACGTTCCCGGCGATCTGGCTCGCCCACGCCGGCTACGGCATGCCGCTGATGGTCTACCTCTTGCACGGTTTCATTGCCGGCCTCCCCCGTGATCTGTTCGATTCGGCGGCGATCGATGGGGCGTCGTCGATCAAGACGTTCTTCCGAATCGTCGTTCCGCTCTCGGTCCCCGCGATCGCCTCTGTAGTGATCTTCCAGTTCCTGTGGGTGTGGAACGACCTGCTCGTGGCGTTGATCTACTTGGGTGGCTCCCCCAACGTCGGGCCGGTCACGCTGAGAGTGGCGAATCTTGTCGGATCGCGCGGACAACAATGGGAGGTGCTGACGGCGGCGGCGTTCGTCTCGATGGCGCTCCCGCTGGTCGTCTTCTTCTCGCTGCAGCGCTACTTCGTGCGTGGAATCCTTGCCGGATCTGTCAAGGGATGAACGAACGCGGCGCGGGGGTGCGCGGCAGTCTGCTGCGCCTGGCGGAGGCCGCGGCGGCCGAGCGCCGACGGCTCGAGGTGACGACGCGCATCCAGGGCAACGAACTCACGCTGTACCGCGCCGGCCTGAGAGAGGGTCGGGATTGGTTCGGTCTGTTCGGGCGCGACCTGCTGATCACGGCCCTGCTCCTCGGCGAACGGGAGTTCGCCCGCGACGCGCTTCGGTTCGTCAACGCGACCCTGGGGAGCCGCTTCGATCCTCGCACCGGAGAGGAGCCTGGGCGAGGGTTGCACGAGTTCGACGACGTGGAGATGAGAGGGTTGTCGACGCGGTACAACGCGTCGGAAGTGAGCCTCCTCCTCCTCGTAGCAGCGGCTGAACATCTGGCGATCACCAAAGATCCGGGGCTCATCTACGAGGTCGCGGAAGGGCTTACGGCGGCCGTCGAGTACCTCCTCCGTCACTGCGAGGACGGGTTGTTTCGCGAAGACCCGGCCGCTTGCGGTGCGACGCGCTACGCGCTGCGGGCCACCTACTGGAAGGACAGTCGCCTGCCCGGCCGGGAGGACCCCTTTTACCCCGTGACCTACACGCTCGTGCAGGCGCAGGCCGTCGCCGCACTCCGCGCGGCCGCAAAGCTCGCGGAGTACCTGCCGGGTGTCCCCGCTTCGAGGGTTGCGCTAACGGACCGAGCGGACCAAGCGGTCAGGCGGTTGTTCGCCGACCTGTGGGATCCGACGCTCGACCATCCCGTGATCGCGGTCGATCGGAGGGGGCCGATCCGTGGCGTCTCGTCGGACGCGCTTCACATGCTGTTCTACCTCGACCCAGGTGACGTGTGCGAGGAACTCCTCGCGGCGATCGTTCAGGGAGCGGACGCCCTCGTGACCCCGTTCGGATACCGTACGTACGCGGAGGGTCAACAGGATTACGATCCGCACGCGTACCACCTCGGCGCGATCTGGCCGTTCGAGCAGGCGATCATCGCGCGCGGAGCCGCCCGTCACGGGCTTGCGAACGCACAGGATGTTGCTCTTCGAGTCGTTGATGGACTGGAGAGGCTCGGCTTCCACGAGCTCTTCTACTGGGACCAGGAGACCGGTTTCGAAGGTGGGACCGCCGTCGACGGCCAGGGATGCGATCTGCAACTCTGGTCGCTCGCCGTACCAACGGCGCTGCTGTCCCTTGTCGGGCGGAGTGAGCGGGACGCTCGATCGTGATACCCTAACGGTCACCGGCTCGGTCTCATCGTTCGAGTCGCGAATCCGAGGAAGGGAGAGGAGCAGATGGAGCATGGTTTCGATGCCGTTGTCTTCGATCTGGACGGGGTGGTGACGCTGACCGCGTCCGTTCATTCCGCCGCGTGGAAGAAGCTGTTCGATGAGGTGCTCAAGCGCCGAGCCGACGAGACCGACGAGCCGTTCGTGCCGTTTGACGGCGGGGCCGACTATCACACGTATGTCGATGGCAAACCAAGGATCGAAGGGGTGAAGAGCTTCCTCGCTTCAAGAGGGATCGATCTTCCGGAAGGGTCCTCCAACGACGACCCTAGCATGGCCACCGCCTGGGGCCTGGGTCAACGGAAGAACGACTACTTCCGTCAGATGCTGGAGGAGCAGGGAGCTGAAGTCGACCAAGACACGGTTCGGCTCATCGACGAGCTGCGACGTGAGGGGGTTCGTGTGGCGGTTGCCTCCTCGAGCAAGAACTGCGGCCCGATCCTCGAGCGGGCAGGCCTAGCCGACCGCTTCGAAGCGCAGGTCGACGGCATCGTGTCGGAGCGGATCGGGCTCCAGGGAAAGCCGGCTCCGGACATCTTCGAGGAGGCGGCTCGCCGCCTCGACGCGGAGCCAACGCGAACCGTCGTCGTCGAAGACGCGATCTCCGGAGTGCGCGCCGGACGAGCGGGAGGCTTCGGGTTGGTGATCGGAATCGATCGCGTCGGCACGGCAAGTGCGCTGCGGGAGAACGGAGCCGATCTGGTCCTCGAGTCCTTCGATGATCGCTCGCTCTCCCTCATTCGGTCTTGGTTCGCCCATTCGAGCGATCGGCTGCCGTCGGCGATCCGAGAATGGGATGCGCTGGACCGCCGATTGGAGGGCAAGCGTCCGGCCCTTTTCCTGGACTACGACGGAACCCTGACACCGATCGTCAGCCGACCGGAGCTTGCGGTCCTGAGCGATGGGCGGCGCGCCGTGCTCGAGCGGGTCGCATCCCGGATCCCGACGGCGATCATCAGCGGGCGCGGACGCGATGATGTAGAGGCTCTCGTGGGCCTCTCCGGAATCGCGTACGCGGGAAGCCACGGGTTCGACATCGTCGGACCCAACCGACAGCCGCTCGGGCATACCGTGGCCGACTGGGTTGAGCCGCTGATCTCTCGGGTCGCGGGAGAGCTCAAGTCCGAACTGGGATCGATCGAAGGGGCCGTGATCGAGGAGAAGGGATTCTCCGTCGCCGTCCACTATCGTCTGGTCGACAAGGTCCGTGTGGGGGAGATCGAGGCGGCGGTCGACGCCTCGATCTCCGCGGACGAGCGGCTGAAGAAGACCACGGGCAAGAAGGTCTTCGAGGTCCGTCCGGACGTGGATTGGCACAAGGGGAAGGCGCTTCTCTTCCTCCTCGAAGCCTTGAATCTCGATCGACCGGACGTGGTTCCGTTCTACGTCGGGGACGACGTGACCGACGAGGATGCGTTCGACGTGTTGGAGGATCGTGGGATCGGGATCCTCGTCTCCGATGTGCCGAGACCGACACAAGCGACCTACTGGGTCCAGGCCCCGTGGGAGGTCTACGCGTTTCTGGAGCGCCTTGTGGACCGGGAAGGAGGCCGCGGATGAGCAGCGGGTGGACGCTGACCTACGAAGGGATCGATCCCGAGACGGAGCCGTTGCGAGAGGCGCTCTGCACGCTCGGAAACGGGCGGTTCGCGACGCGCGGCGCGGCGGCGGAGTCGCGGGCCGATGAGACTCACTACCCAGGGACGTACATCGCTGGAGGGTACGATCGCCTGACGAGTTCCATCTCCGGTCGAGCCGTTGTGAATGAGGATCTCGTCAACGTCCCGAACTGGCTTCCGCTCTCCTTCAGGCCGGGGGGAGGTTCCTGGCTTGGCGAGGGGGCGGTGGAGCACGCGGAGTATCGGCAGGAACTCGACCTCCGGCACGGGGTACTGCGCCGAAGCTTCGTGGTGAAGGATGCCGCAGGACGTGAGACCCGCGTCCGCGAGCGGCGGATCGTCCACATGGGAAACGCGCGGCTGGCAGCGATCTCCCAGGAGATTGCTCCACTGAACTGGTCGGGGCCGCTCGAGATCCGATCGGAACTCGATGGAGCCGTCACGAACCGGGGGGTCGAGCGATACCGTGAGCTGCGGGGGAACCACGTCGAGGTCATCTCCGCCGATGCGACGGAGTCGGGGACGATCTGGCTGCACGCACGGACGGTGCAGTCGAGGGTCGAGATGGTCCTCGCGGCGAGGACGACGGTCCGATCCGAAGGGGCTTCGCCGACGGCGACGTCCGAACGGTGCGGGAACAGAATGTCGCAGACGTACGCGCTCGACGCATCCCCCGGCCGTGCCATCGAGATCGAGAAGGTCGTGGCACTCAGTACGTCGCGGGATCCGGCGCTTGGCGATCTCGTTGAGGACGCGATCCTCGCGGTCGACCGGGCAGGCGCCTTCGATCAGTTGGTCGTCTCGCATCAGGAGGCATGGACACGCCTCTGGGATCGCTTCGACGTCGAGATCGACATCGAGCCGGCCGATGACCTCGCACCGTTCTCGATCCAGCTGATCCTGCGGCTACACACGTTTCACCTGCTACAGACCGCTTCACCACATACGATGGAACTCGATGCGAGCGTTCCCGCAAGAGGTCTTCATGGCGAAGCGTACCGCGGCCACATCTTCTGGGACGAGATGTACGTCTTGCCGTTCTTCCTGACGCGTGCGCCGGAGATTGCACGGTCGCTCTTGCTTTATCGGTTCCGGCGTCTTCCCGAGGCACGCGCGAGCGCCGCCGAGGATGGGCGAGCAGGAGCGATGTTCCCGTGGCAGAGCGGGTCGAGTGGGCGAGAGGAGACGCAGATCATCCACCTCAACCCGCGTTCCGGCGCGTGGGATCCCGATCGAAGTCGTCTCCAGCGGCACGTCAACGCTGCGATCGCGAAGAACGTGTGGGACTACGTGCGGGCGACGGGCGACCGGGAGTTCCTCGCGCGTCATGGTGCCGAGCTGCTGCTTGAGATCGCGCGGTTCTGGGCAAGCATGTTCGAGGAGACCGCGGAGGGCGGATTCGGAATCGACGGCGTCATGGGACCCGATGAGTTCCACGAAGCCCACCCCGACGCCCACGACGGGGGCGTACGAAACAACGCGTACACGAACGTGATGGCTGCCTGGTGTCTCGACGCGGCGCGGCGCGCACTCGACCTTCTCGGAGATAGAGACCGCGCGGATGTGACCGAAGCGATCGCACTCACCGAACACGAGGTGGAGCGGTGGGAGGCCATTGCGCGCGGCGTGACCGTTCCGACGCTTCCCGAAGGCCTGATGGAGCAGTTCGAAGGGTACGGGAGGCTGGAGGAGCTCGACTGGGATGCATACCGGGAGACGTATGGGAACATCGGGCGGCTGGACCGGATCCTGCGAGCGGAAGGCGACTCGCCCGATCGATACAAGGTCTCGAAGCAGGCGGATCTGTGCATGCTCTTCTACGTCCTTGAGGACGGGGTGCTGATCGACCTGTTGCGGCGAGCAGGCTATGAGCTGACGGAAGAGAAGCGCCGGGAGACGATCGAGTACTATCGACGGCGAACCTCGCATGGATCGACGCTCAGCCACGTGGTGTTCGCCAGCATCCTCCACGAGATCGATTCCCCAGCGGCTTGGGAGCACTTCCTCAGCGCCTTGAGAAGCGACGTCGAGGACATCCAGGGCGGAACCACGCCGGAGGGCATCCACACGGCCGTGATGGCTGGAACGGTGCGTCACGTGTTCGAGCGGATTGCGGGGGCATCGATCTCGGACGGTCGATTGCATCTGTCTCCGCGCCTGCCGGACGCGGTTCGCTCCGTCGCGTTCTTCCAACGAGTGGGGGGAACGCTTGTGCGGATTCGCGTCGAACGAACCTTCGTGGATGTCGAATCCCTCGACCGGAAAGGGCGTCCCGTGGAGATTCTCGTTGGCGACGGCGCTCGGCGAGTGCTGCAGCCCGGTGATCGTGTGACCGTTTCGCTGGTGTAGTAGAAGAACCATGCAGGACGGAAGGTCGGGGAGGTTGAAACCGCCGAAGCCGCCCGGGTACTCTTCGCGCGTTTCGTGCGGAGGGGATCCATGGACAGTATTGGCATCGAACGGTATGTGGGACTGATCGACGGAGAAGTGATCGCTGCGATCCAACGCGCTGCGCGATCCATCTACGGCCTTCGCGTACTCCACGTGAACTCGACGTTCCACGGGGGGGGCGTTGCCGGCATGCTGAACTCGCTGATCCCGCTGATGAACGATGTGGGTGTGAACGCGGACTGGAACCTTCTTTACGGCGATCCGGCGCTGTTTGCGGTGACCAAGAAGCTTCACAACGGGCTGCAGGGGGAGCATGTCGAGCTGACTGCTCCCGATCTCGACGCGTACCTCTCTGTGAACGAGATGTTCGCGTTGTACAGCCCGATCGTTCACCACGTGGTCGTGGTGCACGACCCGCAGCCGCTCCCGATGATTCGATTCCGGCAGCGCGAGAACCCGTGGGTCTGGCGCTGTCACATCGACGTGTCAAATCCCGATCCGGAGGTCGACCGCGTGCTCTGTCCGTACGTGATGCGGTATGATAATGCGGTGGTGTCATCGGAGTCGTTCCGTCGCCCGAACTGGCCGCTCGATACGCACATCATCCCTCCGGCGATCGATCCGTTCTCCGATCTGAACCGCGATCTCTCGGAGGATGAGGTTGGCGCGAAGCTCGCCGAGTACGGGATCGGGAACGACAAACCGCTGATTGTCCAGGTCTCGCGATTCGACAAGTGGAAGGACCCGCTCGGCGTACTGAAGACGTACGAGAAGGTCAAGCAGAACGTCGATTGCCGCTTGGTGCTGCTCGGCAACATGGCCGCCGACGACCCGGAGGGTCCGATGATCTTCGAGCAAGTGACGCGAGAGGCCGAACGACTGAACGACGTTCAGTTGATCACGCAGACCGATCCGCTTCTCGTGAATGCGCTACAACGCCGGGCGGCAACGGTGGCCCAGCTGTCCCTGCGGGAGGGCTTCGGGTTGACAGTCTCGGAGGCGCTCTGGAAAGGGACACCGGTGGTGGCGACGCAGGTCGGCGGAATCCCGCTCCAGATCGAGGATGGGGAGTCAGGGTACCTCGTCGAGCCGGGGGACTACGACTCGGCCGCCGAGCGGATCGTCAAGCTGCTGAGCGATGGAGCATTGCAGGAGACGCTCGGTACGGGTGGGCGCGAGCACGTCCGACGGCAGTTCCTGATCCCGCGGCTGCTCCACGACTGGCTCTGCGTGTTCAAGGAGCTGGCCTAGCGATACTGCCATTCCCGAAGAGCCGGGCGCAGTCAGGATTCGACGATGTCGACGCCCTTCCAGAAGGCGACGTGGTCCTTGATCTCTCGCGCCGCGTCGTTCGGCTCGGGGTAGGTCCATGCGGCGTTCCGGTTCTCTTCGCCATCCACGACGAGGTCATAGTAGTGCGCTTCGCCCTTCCACGGACAGGTCGTCCGGCGGGCGCTCTCGCGCAGGTACTGCAGCTGCAATGAGCCGGGCGGGAAGTAGTGGTTGTCCTCGATGACGATGGTCTTCTCGCTCTCGGCGATCACTCGGCCGTTCCAAGTGGCTTTCATCGGGCCTCCCTTCGATGCCGTATCTCATCTTCGGTCGAGAGCGTGAAGGGTGCGTGTCGATTCGGTCGGGAAGGGATGGGCGCGGCCCCCCCCTACAGGGTGGCCCGCGCCGTCGGTGTCTGCGAGGAGCGATCAGAGGTTCAGCGCGTCGAGGATGATCCGAACGATCAACAGGACCCAGCCGACGATGATCCCGATCCAGATGATCCGCCGGGCGAAGTCGAGCAGCCCGAACAGCAAGAGGATGAGGGTGATGAAGGCTAGGTAGCCGATCGGCTTCTGGAGATCGGTGGAGACGCGGTCGTCCGTGATCAGGTTGAGGATGTACAGGACCCCTTGTCCGAGGTACGTCGCGACCGAATCGATGAACGTCAGCGCCTGATTGACGGCGGACTCCGCCGCTTCCTGGATGGGTTCGGACACGAGTGGCGCGGGCTGTGCCTCCTGCGAGGTGCCGACGAGCGGCACGAGGAACAGAAGCAGGAGTAGCGCGGTCGCGGCGGCACGCTTCTTGGAGTTCATAGGCCCCCCTTTCGATGGCCGCACCACTGTACCACGCCGCCCCACGGGGCCGACGGGGGCGGCTGTCGCATCGTGGTGAGTCACTCGGACCCGAGCCGAGAGGCGCGCATGTCTCCCGATCGGACGGGACGGACGGCGACACCTACGGCTCAGTCGGAAGACCGTCGGCCGTCGGGTCGCGGAGCGAGCGTAGGGCGGGCATCAGCATCAGGCCGGTCACCACCGCCGCTAGGCCGTCGGCAATGGGGAACGACGTCCAGACGCCGGAGAGATCCATGAATCGGGGCAGGATCACGATCAACGGCGTCAACAGGATCACCTGCCGCAGCAGGGCGAGGACCATCGCCGGCAGCGCCCGTCCGAGTGCCTGGTACATCCCGGCGGCGATGACCTGCACGCCGACGGTCGGAAAGGCGATGACGATGACGCGGATTGCGGGGATGCCCATGGACACGAGATCCTGATCGTTCGTGAACACGCGCAGCAGAAGCCCGGGGAGACCGATCAGGATCGCCGTCGTGCCGAGCGACATGATCGTCGTGACGATGCTGGAGAGCCGGACGGCGTGTCGCGCCCTGTCGAGCTGACGTGCGCCGTAGTTGAAGCCGACGATCGGCATCATCCCCTGAACGATGCCGAACATCGGCAGGAACAGGAACATGATCAGCCGGTTGATCACGCCGAACGCGGCGATCGCCAGGTCGCCGCCGTAGATCGCGAGCGTGTTGTTCAGGATGATCGTCGTGAAGCTGCCTGCAGCGGCGCGAAGCCCCGATCCGATCCCGACGGTGAACGACTCCCAGACGATGCTGCCGACGAGTCGGAGATCGGAGACGGCGATTCGCAGGGTGCTTCGGCGGGCGAAGTAGTAGATCAGGTATGCTACGGTGGTCGCCTGTGCGAGGACGGTGGCAAGGGCGGCACCTCGCACGCCGAGGTGGAATCCATAGATGAACAGCGGGTCGAGGGCGATGTTCAGGGCGCCGGAGATCAGCATCGTTCCCATCGCGACGCGGGCGTTGCCCTCCGCCCGGACGACGGCGTTCGTTGCCATCGCGAACAGAAAGAACGGTGTCCCGAAGAGGATCACGCGAAGGTAGTCCTGCCCGTACGGCAGGATGGTGTCGGTTGCCCCGAAGATGCGAAGCAGCGGATCGAGATACAGGCTGCCGAGCACGGCGATCAACGCGCTCGAAAGGGCGACGATGGAGAAGAGGTTCCCGAGGGCTCTTCGGGCACGCTCGCGATCGCCGGCGCCGAGGTTGCGCGACACGATCGATGCGACACCGATCCCGAACGTCTGGGCGACGGCCATCACGAGAATCTGGACCGGGAACGAGATCGCGATGCCTGCGATCGCCAGCGAGCCGACGCCCCGTCCGACGAAGATCGTGTCGGTCAGGTTGTATAGCGCCTGAACGATCATCCCGACCATCGCCGGCGCCGACATGCGAACGAGCAATCGTCCGATCGGTTCGGTCCCGAGCCGTGAGCTGTGGTCCATCGCGGCCTCCCCCGCGCAAGCTGCCGGCGCAACGAGAAGGAAGGCGCGGCGAACCTACGGTAGGAGTCCCATGGTACCCGCCACTCGTGAGCTTAGGTAGGTGCTAGCCGGCAGGAGCGTCTCCGAGTGCGTCGGGGTCAAACAGCGCCGGATCGACCGGTCCGTCGCCGATCTCGGCGATCTCCGACGTCGTCTCCCGGCCGACGAGGAAGAGGTTCACGATCCGCTGACGGACGACGTATAGGTCATCCTCGCCTCGCGTCTCGTACGTCTCGTAGAACACCTCGTAGAAAGGGATCCCACTCAACGCGTACAGGATGACCGACACCGGCCGCAACGCGTCGACATCGACGGTGACGGTCGCCGCCTGGAACGCGACGGAGAAGTCGACCGCCTCAAGATCGACCTCGAGTAGGTCGGGGCCGTCGATCCCTTCGACCAGGCGCCGCTCGGCAACGGTGTAGCTGTCGAGGAAGCGGATCCCGCTCGTCTGCGCCACGGCGGCGTCCCCGAACACCTCGGCTGTCGCGGACGTTCTGATCGGGAAGTCGAGGTCCGGCCCGAAGAAGTAGGTGCCGTCGGGCGTGCTGAGGTAGATCTGTCCGGCAAGCTCCTCCGGTGAGAGGAACTCGATCCGGGCGGCATCGTCCTCGGCCGGACCGGCGAAACGCAACAGGATCTCGGCGTCGCGCTCGTCGTCGGGCGTGACCGCGTGGATGCGGATCCGAAGCGTCGTCACGTCATCAGCGAAGAACCGTGCGTCGTCGAGGGCGACGAGCAGCTCGTCGTCGGGCAGCGCGCCTTGCCCGAATGCCGCGAGGCCGGCGCCAAGAAGCGAAGCGAGGAGAAGCGCCAGGGTCGATCTACTCATGAAATCCCCTTTCGTAGGTCTAGGTGCTCTTCAGCGCCTCGACGATGCGGCGACGGGATCCTCTCCATGCCGGGATCAGCGCCCCGAACAGCGTGGCGAGGATCGCGGTAGCGAACGGAGCGATCGCAGTCGACGCGGCGAGCGAGAGGCGAACCGATTGCGGCAGCGGGGCGCCGGGCGGCGTCCACTGGAATCCGATGGCGTTGAACACGACTGCGCCGATCGAGCCGACGAGAATCCCTAGCACGGCGCCGATCAACCCGAGGAAGACTCCCTCGAGCAGGAATGAGCCGAAGACGCGAGCGCGTGACGTCCCGAACGCACGAAGCGTGCCGATCTCGCGCGTCCGCTCGAGGAACGACAGGGTAAGAACCTCGATGACGGAGAAGAAGACGAGGGCGAACACCGCGAGTCCGGCGAGTCCGCTGAACGCAGCATAGAAGGAACTCAGCGACTCGTAGCTCGGGTTCAGTTCCTGCCACGTCCGGGTGACGAGCGGGATCCCCGCTTCGTCGAGTCGGCTCTGCAGCCCTGCGGCGAACGTCTCGGCGGCGTCGAGATCGTCGAGGCCGATCAGGATGCGCTCGATTCCGTCGGTCTTGAGAAGGCGCTGAACGAACTCGACCGGGAACAGGCCGAGCTGCCCTTCCAGCTCTTCGAGGCTGTAGCGAAGCGTGCCGATCACGTCAACCGTTGCGGCGTTGAAGTTGCCGGACACCGTGCCGGTGGCGATGTTGATCCGATCGCCCGGCTCGACGCCGAGGGAGTCGGCGAGGCTGAGGCCGAGGATCGCCGCGCGAGAAGCGTCCTCGGGAAGCGGATCCCCGGTGGTGACGATGCACCGGTAGTCCTCCACGCAGTTGCAGGGGACGACGCCGCGTCCGAGGATCAACGTGCTGCCCGACTCGTCGCCGACGAGACCGGCGAAGCTCAGTTGCCAGGTGGCGCCGATCACGCCGGGCTGACCGATCGCAAGGTCGAGCGCCCGCTCGCGAAGGTCGGGCGGGATCAGGTACTCGTATCCGTCGGCGGTACCCAGGAACAGCCGCTCGTCCGCAATCTGTACCGCCCCGGTCTCACATGCCAGCGATCGTTTCGTCGATTGGAGCGCTTCGCCAATGAACCCGAGGAGGAACAGGAAGACCGACGTGCCGACGACGATCACCGCGAGGCTGAACGCCGTACGCCGGCGGTTCCGGAAGACGTTACGCAAGGAGATTCGCAGTTGCATGCGTTCCTCCTATTCGACCCTGAGGGCGTCGACGACTTGGAGCCTCGCCGCTTGCAGCGCCGGGTACAGCGCGCTGAGCAGCGTCGCGAAGAGGCTGACGAGGAACGGTGCGAGTAGGGTCGAGAGACCGATCTGCGTCGCGAGGACACTCGGCTCCACCGTGCCGGGAGGCAGCCACTCGATCCCAATCGCGTTGAACCCGGCACTCAGCAGGATGCCGGCGACGAGTCCGACGCCGCTCCCGAGGACCGCAAGCCACGCACTCTCGGAGAAGAAGAGCCGAAAGACCTCGCTGCGCGTGGTGCCGAGCGCGCGTAGCGTCCCGATCTCCCGCGTGCGCTCGAGGAAGGCGAGCGTGAGGACCTGCAGAATGATGAAGAAGACGAGCACGGAGATGGCGAGCGTCAGGAAGCCGAACAGCAGATCGAAATACGATGACAGCTGCTGGTAGATCGGACTGAGTTCCTCCCACGTGCGCACCTCAAGCGGGAGGCCCGCCCCGGCGAGCCCATTGACGAGTCGCTCAGTGGCAGGGTCGGTGGCGTCGATCCGATCCAGCCCGACGATGATCCGATCGACGCCGACCGTGTTCAATAGCAGCTGACCGAAGCGCAGTGGGACGAGAAGTACCTGCGACTCCACCTGTTCGCTGGAGAAGCCGTAGATCCCTTCGATCACGAATGGGCTCGCGTTGTACGCACCGTCGACGGTGGTCAACGTGACGGTCAGGACCTCTCCGACGTTGAGCGACAGCCGCTCGGCGAGCGCGCGCCCGACCAACACGGCGGCGGTGTCGCTCTCGCGAAGACCGCGGCCGTCGACGAGGGTCGTGCCGAAGGCGAGGAGGTCGTTCTGCGGCTCGACGGCGCGGATCCGGACGACCTGCGTCCGTACGCCGGACGCCGCCAGACCGGGGAACTCCAGCTGGACGGTGCTGTCGATGAAGGACGGCTCCTGTTGCAGGAGCGCGCGGACCGCGTCGACGTGATCCGGTGTGAGCAGGTAGTCGTACCCGTCGGCCTCGTTGTCGAACAGCGAGCGCGAGGCGATCTGCAGGTTCCCGTACTCGGCGACGCTCGTGTCACGGATCTGGTCCCTTGCGTTGTCGAGGAACGCAAGGACGAACAGCGAGATCGCGGTACCGAAGGCGATGATCGCGACGGAGAGCAGCGTCCGGCGGCGGTTCCGCCAGAGGCTGCGAAGCGGAATCCAAAGCCACATGCTAGCCCCCCTCCTCGAGTGCTCCGTCGAGGATCCGGATGTGGCGGCTGCCGTACTGGGAGACGGCCGGATCGTGCGTCACGACGAGGAACGTCACGCAGTGCTCCTGGTTCAGCCCGCTCATCAGGTCCATGACGGCGGCGCCCGTCTCCGAGTCGAGGTTGGCGGTCGGTTCGTCGGCGAGCACGATCTTCGGTTGGGTGATGAGCGCGCGCGCGATCGCTACGCGCTGCCGCTGCCCGCCGGAGAGTTCTCCGGGACGCCGGCGGGCAAGCTCGGAGAGCCCGACCTCCGCGAGAATCGACTCGACGCGCCGCTTGCGCTCGGCCTTCGGGACCTTCTGGATCAGCAACGGATACTCGACGTTCTCCGCGGCGCCCAGGACGGGGATCAAGTTGAACGACTGGAAGATCAGCCCGATCCGTGACTTGCGGAGCGCCGCGAGCTGGCGTTCCGTCTGCTCGCTCGTCGACTGTCCCTCGATCAGCACCTCTCCCGACGTCGGACGGTCGATCGCGGAGATCAGGTTCAGGAAGGTCGTCTTGCCGCTGCCCGAGGGGCCGTTGACGACGACGAAGTCACCCTGGCGCGCGGTGAAGTCCACCTCCCGTAGGGCGTAGATCGTCTCGGTCCCCATGAGATAGGTCTTCGTCAGCTCTCGAGTCTCGAGGAATCGGTCGCCGTGCTCGTGACAGAACTGGCTTCCGCTGGCCATGTCTCCTCCTTGTGCCCCCCAGTCTAGGCGGTTGTGCTCGTCCAGCCAACGTGGCGCATTGCCTCACCAAAAAAGTACTCGAAAGGGGATCGTTGCCTCAGCTAAGAAAAGTACTCGAAACAGGAGGTGAGGCTACGGTGACTCGTTCCTGGAGTAACGGGGAGCGAGGAGACGCCGATGAGCTTGACGATGAAAGAGAAG
>Ga0272443_10002609_pt1 | contig 22711 bp, 20 predicted proteins | sample SSMAcet12_FD_193581 | JGI IMG/M metagenome (GOLD analysis project Ga0272443, IMG submission 193581) | Marine sediment archaeal communities from Little Sippewissett salt marsh, Falmouth, MA, United States - SSM-Acet-12 | ecosystem: Environmental > Aquatic > Marine > Wetlands > Sediment ...
TCGATACCAGCTCACCGCCTACCCGTTTGCCGACGAAAACCTCCATGCTCAGATGCGACAGAGAAACATGGGGACGGGCATGCTTTTATGCGTTTCTATCCGGCGGGTTTGATCGTTTTTCACTTCGGGAAATTTGAACAGCCCCAGAATTTTTTGCCTTTGTACTTTCCGCTTTTGCCCGTCCTTAGCACCATAGGGCTTCCACATTTTGTAAAAAATGGGGTCAGGTTGCGTATTCCGGATGATCTCGGCCAGCCATTCCGGAGCAAGTCGGCCGCCTTCAGGTAATCATCGTGAAAAATGGGGTCACCCATTTGTTTCTCAAACAGAACAATTTTGAGGCTTTTTGAGGGAAACTTTGCCCTTGCAATTTAAACAGGCCGATTTTATTATTTTTTGTTATGAGCCACTGATTCAAATGGAGATCATCATGGAAAAGATCATCAACGTTCATATCGAAAAATTGCCGGAGGGTTTTTACCTGGTGACCTCGGAGGATCTTCAGGGGCTTGTCGCGCAGGGCAGGACAGCCACTGAAGCTATGGAAATCGCGCGAGATGTGGCGCGTAAGCTTATCGAGGCCAAGGGAGAGAAGGAAGGAGAACCCGTGCTCAAGGCGATTGATGAATCCTTCGACTATCCACTGATTGTAAACGCCTAAGCCATGGGGCGGCTGGCAGGCTTTCGATATCGCGAGATCGTCAAACGGATCAAAGCGTTCGGCTTTGCGTTCGACAGACAAGCTGCCGGTAGCCATGAGATCTGGTACAATCCAGTCTCTGACCGCTATACAACCATACCCAATCACCCCGGGGAAATGCCGGAAGGCACACTCCGGGCCATTCTCAAACAAGCAGATATCTCACCGGAAGATTTCCTCCGAAAATAGCTTTTCGGCCCAACGCTTAAGGCGCGAATTATAAAAAATGGGTATTGGGGACGTCTATTGGAATATAACTTTCTATTCTTCAAAAATTGCTGGAAGGATCGCGATCATCGCCGCGCAATGGAATGAACTACTCCCAGCCGCAAGCAGCGGGATATCGATTGCAAAATTTCAATCAAAGCGCCGCAAGCGGTGGGGAAGGAACCCTCGTCCGCCTCTGGCGGATTCAATGTAATTCAGCGCCAATTTCGATTACTCTCCGCAAAACCCGCCTGCACGGACTTCGATAGCACTTCCAGACCGGCATTGACCAGGGTCCGGAAAAAGCTTATCGAGGGTGATATTCACCTGGGGCAAGAATGGGAAAGAGAAAAAGGTGCACGGAAAGCTCCGAAAAAACGATTTTGAGTTCATGAAAATTGAGCAGAACATCGATAGGATCAGGGCTTTGGCCCGGGAAATGGATGAGGAGAATTGGCATTTTCGGGCGTTTCTCAAGGGATGCAACGCTTCGGAATTAGACCGTAAGGTCCACCGGCTCCAAAGAGAATTCGCGAGCCGGATCGACTGCACAACCTGTGCGAACTGCTGCAAGGAAGTGTCTCCGATTCTTTCCCAAACGGATGTGATGCGGCTATCTGAATATCTCGGCATTGGCATCTCGGATTTTTCCGAAAGGTATCTCAAGCCGTCAAAGGACGCCGATAGACATCGGATCCGGGAAAGACCCTGCCCGTTTTTGCGCAAGAACCGTTGCACTGTATACGAGGCCAGACCCGACGCCTGCCGATCGTTTCCGCACCTGCACAAAAAGGACTTCATTTCCCGGACGATCCAGGTGGTGACGAACTGTCACATCTGCCCCATTGTTATCAACGTGTTCGAGGAACTCAAAGAAGAGATCTGGCGAGCATGATAAATCGCCACGGAGGGAGGGCGATGGAGACGGGGATGATTTTTTGCGTTTCTATTTAGGGGCTGCTTTCAGTTGATTGGGTAGATATCGTATGCTATAAAAAAATTAAGTGTTTACAAAGGAGCAACTTGTAAAATGCTGACCTCAGACAGGGTTGTGTCCTTTTGACCGATTTCGATACCGAAGTGCGGTTGGCTGCATTTGACTGGCTGTCGAAAAAATCGGCAGAGTATGAAGGCGTCATCCCGCGATCGGTGCTTTCCCAGGGCCTCCACAACAAGCGGTTGTTCATCCCCAAAAAATCCAACTTTCGACCAGACCCAGCGCTGCTCTCACGAAGGTGGGAAAAATTCCGCTCCGCTGCCGCATAATTACTTTTTGCCATTTCAGCCCAAGGCAGTTATGGGTAAAAGTTGATCCATTCATATGGAATGTGATATCAGGATCTTATTTCTGAAATGACTTCCGGCATCAGGGGATGAATGTAAAAATGGATCCCAGAAGTGAAGGGGATGTTTTAACCGGCAATTTGACAACGCGCGAATCAATTGATTCCATTTTAAAGCGCACAATTTTTCTGGATCTTGAAACAACCAGGGCAGGAAAAATCAGGCATGTCGGCGCCATTTTAAAAGACGAAATTTTTGAAAGAACCCACAGCTCGAAGGAAGTTTTAAAGCAGCTTGACGAGATTGCCACCAAGGCAGATTACGTTCTGGGGCATAATCTTCTCGGACATGATTTCCCGATCTTAAGGGCCGCCTCTCCATGGCTCGAGATATTAAAGAAGCCGGTTATCGACACGCTTTATCTATCTCCGCTGGCCTTTCCTCAAAATCCCTACCATCGGCTTGTCAAAAATTACAAACTGGTTCGTTCTTCCATCAACAGCCCGGTTGAGGATGCCCGGCTGGCCGCTTCCGTCTTTTCCGACCAGTTTGAGAGCTTCGCCCAAATGGCAGCGGAAAAGAAACAGATGATTGATTTTTACCGCTTCTGTTTCCAGGACAGCCTATTTAACACCTTTTCAGGTGCTGGCATTTCAGGTGTTTTTTCTTTGATAACGCCGCCAATTTTGAAGACCCAAGAAGACGCGCTTTCTTGCTTTTTGGATCTGACGGAAGGGCTCGTCTGTACGGGCGCCGCCGAAGTGATCATTCCGGAATTGCTGGCCAGGAAAGAAACCCGCGCGGCTGCCGCTTATTGCCTTGCCTGGCTTCAGGTGGCAGGGGGCAACTCCGTGCTTCCCCCGTGGGTTCGGCACAGGTTCCCGGAAATTCCCAAAATCATCAAAGCACTGCGGGAGGATCCTTGCGGACGGCGGAACTGCGGCTACTGTGCAGATAACCATGATCCAGATCAGCATCTCGCGCAAATTTTCGGCTATCCGTCTTTTCGGAAGAAGCCGATGACCGAAAAAGGCGAAAGCTTGCAGAGGGCCATTGTCTCATCCTGTCTGGTTGACAAGCCCGTCATGGGAATTCTTCCCACAGGAGGCGGCAAATCACTTTGCTATCAGCTCCCAGCACTGGTGCGATACTCGAGGCGCGGCACCCTCACAGTGGTGATTTCTCCACTGCAGGCGCTGATGAAAGACCAGGTGGACAACCTGGTCAAAAAGACCGGGACCCTGTTTGCGGACGCCATATCCGGGCTTCAAACGATGCCCGAGCGCGGCGAGGTGTTTGAAAGGGTTCGACTCGGTGACACGGCCATTTTGTATATCTCCCCGGAGCAGCTTCGCAGCATTGGCGTCAGAAACGTACTGCAGCAGCGGGAGATCGGCTACTGGGTGTTCGATGAAGCGCACTGCCTTTCCAAATGGGGCCACGACTTCAGACCAGACTATCTGTATGCCGCGCGCTTCATCAGGGAGTATGCCAGGGAACAGAACCAGGAAATTCCGCCGATCGCCTGTTTTACAGCGACTGCCAAAAAGGACGTGATCGAGGAAATCACCAACCATTTCCGAGAAGAACTGGGCCATGATCTGCTGCTCTATCAAGGGGGCGTGGAAAGGGAAAACCTTTCCTTTGAAGTGATCCCGGTATCTACAGCGGAAAAATTTCAACAAACCCAGGAGATCATCGAAAGCCAGCTAAAGGAGGGCAGCGAAGCTCCTGGCTTAATTGTTTACGCGGCCACACGGAAAGCCACCGATGAAATAGCGGAGTTTCTCCAGCACCAGGGCATTTTGGCCGAAGCGTTTCATGCCGGGCTGGAGGCCGGCAGAAAGCGTGAGATCATCACTGACTTCGTTTCCGGACAAATACCGGTGATCTGCGCCACCAATGCATTCGGAATGGGCATCGACAAGGAGAACATCCGGCTGGTGCTTCACTTCGAGATGCCCGGATCCCTTGAAAATTACATCCAGGAGGCCGGAAGAGCCGGCCGGGACCTGAAACCGGCAAGATGTGTTCTCCTTTACGACCCGAAGGACGCCGGAAGGCAGTTTCACATGGGCGCCCTTTCCGAGGTGAAGCGCCAGGAGATTGCACAGCTGCTGCGCGCCTTGCGTCGGAAGAAACCGAACCAGCAGGGCGAAATCGTTGTCACAAGCGATGAACTGCTGCGAGATGAAGACATGGCCGACTTGCGCCGATCCATGACGGAAGGAAAGGACACGAAGGTAAGGGCTTCCATCGCCTGGTTGGAAAGAGCCGGTTTTCTCCAGCGAAACCAGAATCTGACGGAGGTATTTCAGGGCAAGCCTTTGGTAAAGTCCCTCGAGGAAGCCAAACAAGTCGTGGAACGTCTCGACCTTTCTTCCCATACCCAGAACATGTGGCTTCGAATTTTGCACCAGCTCATAAATGCAGCGGATCATCATGGGTGTAGTGCGGATTATCTTGCCGAATCGCTGTTTCCGGAAAGAAATACGCTTCAGGAAATGGAAAAAGCAACCGGGCTGACCGCGGCCCAGATCGTGATTATGGCGCTGCACGATATGGCAGACGCCGGCCTGATCGACCAGGGCGTCACCCTGTCGGCCAGCTTCAGGCCGAAGGGAAAGAACAATTCGACTCGGCTTCTGGAGTCTGCCTGCGATCTCGAAAACAGTCTGGTCAAAATCCTCCAGGAAGAAGACCCCGATGCCGAGAATGGCAACTGGGTTTTGCTGAACATCCGCCGGCTCAACCAAATGCTCAAAAACGAGGGTTATGAGACCACCCCGGATGTCCTCCGCCAGCTGATCAAGGGAATATCCTATGACGGTAAAGGTTTTGCCGCCTCCCAGGGAAGCTTTGAAATCGGTTACATCGACAGGAATCGATACCAGATGAGGCTGCAGCGCAGCTGGGAAAACCTCCGAAGGACGATATTTTTAAGGCAGAACGTGGCCCGTGTGATTTTGAAAACATTGATCGATATGGCCAAAAAGCAGGCTGCTGAAAAAGGAATCGAACTCACCGGCGAAATGGAGATGTCTTTCACGAGCGACGAGCTTTCCGCTGCTATAAAGTCGGACATCGCCCTGAGAAGCGAAGTGAAAAAAGTGCTGCCGGCGATCGATCGGGGGCTGATGTTTCTGCATGAACAAAAAGCAATCACCCTTCAGGGAGGACTTGCCGTTTTGCGGCAGGCCATGAGCATCCGTCTTTCTCCTTCCGCAAAAGGAAGATATTACAACAAGGGCGACTACAAGCCGCTGGCCGTTCATTACCGGGAAAAACGGCTTCAGGTCCATGTGATGATTCGCTATTCGGAATTGGCGCTTGAAAAGATCGCCAAGGCGCTTGGCTTGGTGTTCGATTATTTCGCCCTGGGCCGGGCCAAATTCGTCAACAAGTACTTTGCAGACGAAAAAGAACTGATCGAAAAGGCGACTACCGCAGAATCCTATCGGCAGATCGTGGAAAAGCTGAGAAACCCGGTTCAAATCTCCGCCGTCGGAAAGCCCGTAGAAGACAACATGTTGATTCTCGCCGGCCCCGGATCCGGCAAGACGACGGTCATCGTCCACCGGTGCGCCTACCTTCTGGAAGTGGAGCGGGTCCCCGCCCGGCAGATTCTGGTCCTTTGCTTCAATCACAGTTCGGCAATCATACTCAGAAAACGCCTGATCAAACTGGTCGGAAAGCCCGCTGCAGGCGTGACAGTCGCCACCTATCACGGTGCTGCCATGCGGCTTGCCGGCATTTCGATCCGGGACATGGCAGGCTCCCACAAGGAAGGCGACATCGATTTCGATTCCATCATCCGGGGGGCGGTGAGCCTGCTCAAAGGCGAAAAGGAAATCAGCGGCATTGAACCGGACGAAATGAGGGATCGTCTTTTGGGAAGCTACACTCACATTCTGGTGGATGAATACCAGGACATCGATGAAGCTCAGTACGATTTTGTTTCTGCCATAGCTGGTCGGTCACTCGAGGAGGATGACGGCCGCTTGACAATATTGGCGGTGGGTGACGATGACCAGAATATTTACACCTTCAGGGGGGCCAATGTTCAATTCATCCGCAGATTCCAAAAAGACTACAGCACCCATCTCGTTTACCTGGTCGAAAACTATCGATCCAGTAAACATATCATCTCCGCATCCAATTCGCTGATTCGAAACAACCAGGACCGGATGAAGGGGACTCATCCCATCTGTATCAACCGCGATCGCGATAAAAGCCTGCCGGGTGGAAAATGGAGCAAATTGGATCCGGTAAGTCGGGGTCGCGTTCAAATCGTAACTGTAAAGGACTGGCCCCACCAGGCGGTGCACATCATCAGAGAAATCGAACGGCTGAAGGCGATAGACCCAAGTGTGACAAACGACGACTTTGCCGTTCTGGCAAGAACCAAGGCGCCTTTGAATGCCGTTCGGTCGGTGCTGGAAGAAGCTGACTACCCGATCAAGATGACAATCGATAAAGGGCTGCCGCTGCAAAGGGTGAGAGAAATCAATGTCGCTTTGGAATGGCTGAATCTGAATGAAAAGCAAAACCTTCACGCAAGTGATATTCAAAAAGAACTGCACAAAATTCGAGGTGACAAAGGGGTCAACATTTGGTGGCAGCTCGTCGACTCTTTCCTGCAAGGGTACCTGGAGGATACATCGGACAGCATCCTGCCTGCCAGCTGGGCGATTGATCGTTTCTATGAGTTTCTGGTCGAGCAGCGCAGAGAAAAAATGGTGGGGCAGGGCATTTTTCTGAGCACCGTTCATTCGGCTAAGGGAATGGAGTTCCCGCATGTATTTGTCCTGGACGGAGATTGGCAAGGGGGGATGGGAAAAATGCAGCGGGAAGAAGAGCGGCGGGTAATGTATGTTGCCATGACAAGGGCCGAACAAACCCTTCATCTTTTCAAGATTCCAGGGAGGGAGAATCCGTTTTTAAAGGAAATCAGGGGTGACTTTGTCATGCCGATTACGGACCGACTTGGAGAGAATCGATGTGATCGAAGGCAGTGCCAGTATGAAATGCTGGGCCTGAATGAAATTTATTTGGATTACGCTGGTTGCTATTTGGATGGACATCCGATTCATCGGTATTTGGCTGACGTAGAAACCGGACACCAGGTTTCCTTCGGGCATACAAATGGGAAAATCGACATTCTGGACGGCGAAGGCAGATGCCTGGCTCGGCTGTCCAAGGAAGGAACCGATAGGTGGTCGAAAAAGATGGATCAAGTCTCGGAATTGAGGGTAGTTGCGATGATACAGCGTACGCAAGATGATCCGGATATAGGTTTTTACAAGCGGATTAAAGCAAGCAGATGGGAGCTTCCTGTGCTGGAAGCGGTGTTGTCGTATCCGCAATAGGCTCGATCGCATTTACAGATGGACTGTTATGCTTGAAAAATACCAGAACGCCTTCGCCAGGCTAAGAATCGACCGGAGCCGGGACCGGTATCCGGCCGTTACCAATCACGCAGCGCCCTACAAACCCTTCCTGCTGTTTTCCATCATCGACCTGATACAAGGCGCTGCGCGCCTTGTGAGCTACTAAGCTGATAAGCTGCTGAGCTGCTGAAGGGCCGGATGTCCGATGTCAGAGGTCCGATGTCAGAAGGACCAGATGCCAGAGGGCAGATGACAGGGGTGCTGCACGCCAGGAGAGCTGCTAAGCGAAGGACAGGTTCCAGGTTCCAGGTTCAAGGTTGCGCGCTGCTCTGCGCTGGGAAGCTGAAAAGCTGGGATGTTGAGCTTCCCTCTGTCAATCTTACCGACTTGGTCCCAGCTTGGTCCCGACTTGGTCCCTGCCTGAGATTTGCCTTTTCCTTCGAGTTTCATTTAGAATCAATGACCAGTGGCGGATCTGTTTCCACTGGCGAGACAAAGACGCCTGCGATGTCGAAATCGTAGATTATCATATGGGGTAAACATGAATTCCAAGAAACTGGCACCGGTCCATCCGGGTGAAATTTTGCAAAAAGAGTTTTTGGATCCGATGGGCCTCAGCCAGAACCGGCTGGCCCTGGCGCTTAGAGTACCGGCGCGCCGGATCAACGAGATCGTGCTGGGAAAGAGAAGGATCACCGCCGACACGGCGCTTCGCCTGGCCCGCTATTTTCAGATGTCGCCGCAGTTCTGGCTGGGCCTTCAGATGGACTACGATCTTGACGTGGCCGAAGACGAACTGGAGGGCAAAATCGAGGCAGAAGTGATGCCGATGAAAGGAACCGATTGAAGCCCATACAACCCATGGACCCGCAGCGACTGCGAAAACGTTTTTCCGATATCAGCGTCTGGAGACAATGCGGGCAGCGGGCGCCGCACAAGCCGCTTTGTCGAATAATGGGGACATTCAAGATCTACCTATTCGTGCGTCTATTCTTCGAAAAGATAACCCGGACGGTAGCGAAGATGACACGGTTTGCCATTTGGCAATCGCATCGATTGGGCATCAAAATATAAGATCTTGAAAATATATGGATTTTAATTATATGCTGATCAGGCACATTTTTTGCCGTATGCATGAAAGGACAACAGTTTTCCATTCCATGGCAGAACACCCCTTCCTGGTAAAATCATCGGGTGAAGCAGGCGGTATGGACCCTATTCGATCCATGGTAAGGCGCAACCAATCCCCGCCTTTTAAGGCGAGGATTATTCACTTCAGGTGACGAAGATTTCATCTATAATGAATCATTCCGATGCGACCCCCCCCTAATTTTTTACAGAAAGGAGCGGCCATGGATTTAAAATCATCCATACTTCACAGGAGTTTCATTCTCTGGCTCGGTTTGATGGCGGTCTTGTTAACCCCCTTAGAGAGTCGATCCGAGTCCGTCGATGTCAGTCCGACCGTGGCGGCTTACGGCGTTGACGGTGGTGCAGAAAACGGCTGGGTCATGGATGGCATTTTTGATTCTAGTTATGTGAACGACCAGGTGGTGATACGCAAGTATCGCAGTTTGGATTTCACCAAGTATATGGAAACCCGGGGTGTCTACGAATTCAAGCTTCCCGAGGTGCTGACCGCGGAGGGGGTTATTCTGGAATCGGCGGTGCTGCACCTGCCAGGTATCAGTTCAACCAGCACCTATGGTGACTCCCTGCGCGTCTATGGCTATATCGGAGACGGCGAACTTCAGTTGGCGGATTTTGAGTTCCCCGGCAACCAGATTGCATCTTCGGCCATTACCTCTGGTGACTATGATATTGATGTAACCGAGTATGTCGATTCCATCATTGGTTTTGCCGATCACGTTGGCTTCAATTTGGATGTGTCGTGGTGGGATGTTTTCGTCTCCGTGGAGCCGGCCGCAACGCTAAACATCGTTTACTCGGTTACCGGTGGGCCGGTGAATGATCCACCACAGATCGATATCCTGCAGCCGATCGACGGTTCGATTTATTACGAGGGCTTCCCCATTGCATTCACTGCTTCTGCCTGGGATACCGAGGACGGTGATCTCAGCGGAACCATACAGTGGTTTTCCCCTTACTACGAGCTGCCGACCGGCGCCGATTTCACCCAGGCCTTTTTTCCAAACTCTCATACCGTTTCCGCCTACGTCGAGGACTCCGCCGGAACAAGCAACATGGTTTCGGTTACCTTCACCGTCTTGCCCAATACCGTTCCAGAAATCAGCATATCGGCGCCGGCAGCCGGCGGCCAATTTCAAGTGGGCGACCTCGTCAGTTTTGCGGCTGCGGCAAGTGATGCCGAGGACGGCGATATCAGTGCAACCATTCAGTGGAGTTCCAGTTTGGACGGCCCCCTGGGGATGGGCGCCAACCTGAGCATGGCCGAGCTTTCCCCCGGTGAGCACACGATAGTTGCAGCCGTTTCAGACAGTGTGGGCGCTGAAACATCAGCCACTGTCGCCATACAGGTCGTCGAACCGTTGAATATCCCTCCCCAAGTTTCCATCAGTGCCCCGGGTGACGGTGCCCAGTTCCTGGTTTCAGATCCTATCACGTTGGAGGGCCAAGCCTTCGACGAAGAAGACGGCGACCTGAGTGGCACCCTTATTTGGTCATCAGATATTTCCGGCACCCTGGGAGAGGGACCTGTCCTTACCGTCCAGTTGTCGCAGGGCACACACGCCATTACCGCTCAGGTAGTGGACAGTGAGGGCGCTTCCGCCGGCGCCACCATCGGTGTCGTGGTGAATGCATCCTATTGTTCTGCCGCCGGTCTGAGCACCAATTACGAGTGGATCGGAAGTGTCTCTCTGAACGGTTTTATCAACCCCTCGGGCGTCAATGGCGGGTATGCGGATTTCACCGGCAGTGCACCCGTCGAGTTGATGCGCGGCTCAAACAACGTGAGCCTGAGCCCCGAGTTCGCCTACAGCAGTTACCGTGAGTATTGGTCGGTGTGGATCGACTATAACCAGGACAACATCTTTTCTGCAGATGAGCTGGTATTTGCCGGCAATTCCACCTCCACCCTCAGCGGCTCGGTCGAGGTGCCCGATGCCGCCATCAGCGGGGAAACCCGGATGCGGATATCCATGCGCTATGGTGGAAGTCCGGCCGCGTGCGGTACTTTCACCTATGGCGAGGTCGAGGACTATGCGGTGGTGATCCCGGAAGGTGGAGAACCCGAACCGCCGCTCGTGGCAGAGTATTGTGATTCGCGAGGGAACAATACCAGCTATGAGTGGGTCGAGAGCGTAAAAATCGGCTCCTATTCGTGGAACTCCGGACGAAGTGACGCGGGATACACAGACCATACCGACGGTGCTGCCGCGGACCTGCGCAAGGACTGGCCGGTTTCCCTCGTGCTCGAGCCGGGCTTTCGATACGGCAGCTACATTGAGCACTGGCGAGTATGGGTCGATTGGAACCAAGACGGAACCTTTGCCGACGATGAATTGCTTTACAGCGGCAGTTCCTCCCGCACCATCACGACCAGTATCACGGTTCCCGCTACCGCAGCCTCTGGGGTGACCAGAATGCGAGTATCGATGAAGTACGGAAGCGGCGCACAGCCTTGCGGTATCTTCACTTATGGTGAGGTTGAAGATTTCAGCGCCAACATCCACGATTAGTCGATCCTACCTGCGGACGGAGGAATGTCTCCGTCCGCAGGAAAAAATTGCCGGTGCGGGCAATGGAACAGGGTCACATCTTATAGCGATTTTCAAAAAAGCGTTTCGATTCCGGAGCGTTTTTTTGTTTACAAGCCTTTATGCCGCCAATTCTTTTCGGAACGGTATTATGGAAAGCGCTATAGAAGCGCCAGGAGAGCGGTATGTGGTTTGGGATGTGTGGTTAACTGCTGCTGGGAGCTGGGGGGACATCTATTGGATGATAAGTTTCTGCCCCAAGGACCGTTCATCTGACCGGCATGATCGTTTGGCACGTAGGGAACTCAGCACAGCTCCAGAATTTTTGCCCTTTGTTTTTTCCGCTCTTGGCTGTCCGCAGCACCATGGGACTTCCGCATTTCGGGCAAAGCAATGGGTCGGTCGCTTATGGTGCTTGATTCCGGACTTTCAAAGCCGCGACATGATCGCGGTGAGTTTCCCTGGTGGGTGCCAGCCTAACTTGCCCGATTCGTGATTTGATCCTTTCGACTTCGTCCTCGCTGAAAACGACATCGCATTTCGAGCGGATGTACTTGAGATACCCGAGAGGGTAGGTGACGTTTTCCGGCATCGGTGTTTTGAAAGTGGCGCGGCCTAAAAAGACCACCACCGAGTGCAGCTTTTCCGGAGCGATTTGCAGCGCATCTTCAAGCGCTTTTACGTGGCGGTAGTTTTGCCGGAGGGGATTCTGGAACTTGTTGTTGTGCCGGTAGATTTTCTGGGTCCAGGTCGGCTGGTTTTTCCCGCCGAAGATCCAGCCTTTCATGTTTTTGGTTTCGACCACGAAAATCCCATAGGGCGACACGATGACATGGTCGATCTGGGTGGTGCCGTCTTCAACCGGCAGCGTAACGTTGCGGATCAGGTGATACAGCTTTTTGTCCAGCACGATCCAGGTGAGGGTGTTGACGATGAACTCTCCGATCCAGCCTTTAAAAAAGCGATACTTAAAAATGGCGATGATCAGCACGACTGGGACAATAAAGATGAAAATGCTTTTCAATAAGCCGATGACCACAGGAGTAAGATCCACGGCAGCTACCTCTCAGAAGGAGTTCGATGGGTTCCTGCTTTACAAATCAGCCATGCAGCGTATAGGATGCAGAATTTGAGTCAAGTCTAAATAAATGTGCTGGCGCGCATTTATAAGTCCTTCGCGCTTACCAAAATGGGAAAACAAACAGATTTTACTTCATATCATATTTAGAGGCAGCCCGATGCACAGTGGACGGTTTCAACTTTATGCTCTCCTGCTTTTATCTACTTTTCTGCTTATTTCGATAGCCGTTGATAAGAACGCAGCAGCCGATACAATTTTCCTGAAAAATGGCAGAGCGATTGAATGCGCAAGGATTTGGGAGGAAGGGGATATCGTTAAGGCAAAAATTCACGGGGCGGTTGTAGGGTATCCAAAAGACAGTATAGAGCGGATTGTAAAAGCCGATAAAAAATCCCTCTATTATTACAGAGATGAAATATTAGGACAGCATTGCAAGATAATCTTGTATTTTACCAGCCAAAGCCGGTTGCTATCGAAGATAGAAGTTCAATTTTCTATCCAGGGATCTCAAGAGAAAGAGCAATTCCTTCGTGATCTGAAAAAAATTCTGCACGACCGATACGGCAAGTCTTTCCAGACATCTTCAAGCCTTAAAAATGGCAAGTCAACTTACTGGCGATCCGGTAAAGACGGAATGGTGGAACTCAATACAGTTTTCAGCGTAACGAAAGTGATATACAAAGACTTTGAATATATCAGGATCGGAAATCTTGAAGCAATGGAGACTGAAGGGGCGGATCGAGAAGATTATATGAAATCCGATAGCAGTAAGTTTTAGGCAACCTAATTTTTTTATATGCTTGAAAAATACCAAAACGCTTTCGCCAAACTGCGGATCGACCGGAGCCGGGACCGGTATCCGGCAGCCACGAACCACGCAGCCCCCCACAAACCCTTCCTGCTTCTTTCTGTCATTGACCTGATCGCCCAGAAAAAGATCACCAAAAACTTCATCGAGCCGTCCTTCGAGCTGGTGGACACCTGGAACGGGTATTGGAATGCGATCATGCCCATCGGGCATCGGTCGAGCATGGCCTATCCCTTTCCCCGGCTGAGAACCGACGGGTTCTGGCACCTGGAACCAAATCCGGGCTTCGATGCGAAGATCGATTACAACGTCTCTTCGATGGCCAAATGCCGTGAGATGTATGCCGGGGCCCGGATGGACGATGAGCTCTTTTCCCTGCTGCTGGATATGGCCAGCAGGGAGCAACTCCGGGCGGTGTTGATCCAGACCTATTTTGCCACGGAGGTCCAGCCAACTTTGTGGGAGCAGGGGGTGGTCAACCTGGAGTCTTACGTGTACGAGCGGATGATCCTGGGTGGAATCAAGGAGCAGCCAGCGCTGTTCGAAGAAACCCCGGAAGACCGCAAAAAAAAGATCCGCGACCAGGGCTTTAGAAAGGCCATCGTCACCCTGTACAACCACCGTTGTGCCCTGTGCGGCATCCGGATGCTCACCCCCGAAGGGCACACCGTGGTCGAAGCCGCCCACATCGTGCCCTGGAGCGAAACCTTTGACGACAGGCCCGCCAATGGTCTGTGCCTGTGCCGATTATGCCACTGGTCCTTCGACGAGGGCCTGATGAGCGTAGGAAAGCAATACGAGGTCCTGGTGTCAGACCGCGTCCGCACCGACCTGAACATCCCCGGCCACGTCCTCACCCTCCAGGACCGGCCCATCTTCAAACTCGACCAAGACCGCTTCTGGCCGGGGCAGGAAAATCTGAAGATTCATCGCAAAAAGTGCTTTAATTGATTTGCCGGAGACCCGGTTTCACTCTTCGAGATTCGTCGTGGCAAGCGCACGCAGACAAAAAAGGGACAATAAAGGGATGAAAAAGAAACAGCAATTTCTGAGCTACCGGAGGGCAGGAGAGATCAAGCTGAAATGCTCGATCCGTTTGGATCAGCTTTTCGAGACAGACATGGAGCGAAAAAAATTCGAGGAAAAGTGGGGAGAGTTCAAGAAGGCCAAATATAATTCCGACCTTTACCGGAAAAAGGGCAACGTTCTTCAATACGATTCCGAGCAGCTCATCCCCTCCATAAAAAGCCGCAAACTGCCGCTGCTGCTCGTTTTCGGAAATCCGGCCGGGCAGTCGGTGCTGAACGGCATGTTCTTTTCCTTTGAGGGCGATGGGAAAGAGCATCGGATGTGGCGGAGCATTCTTGAGAAATCCAAGCTGTTGGAATTGCAGAAGGAAAAGGGCTCCAATTTGAAGAAAATGAATGCAAGTCGACGGAAGCGGATGCTTTCCCTCGATTATGAATCCAAGTTTCGGATCGGCATGTCCGTGTTTATAACCATGCCGAGCCCGGCTGATGGAAAATGGGGCGGAGTTGCTGGAGTTAAACGTCTATTGGGCGCGCGCGCATTTCGGCGACTGGAGGCGGCGGAAAGGGATCGCGTTATCGAAATCGCAAAGGGTTTCATTAAAAGGAAAGGCGCAGTCGTGGCATTTCAGAAAAACGCCTGGGATGCGCTGCGGAGGGATTCCGATCAACCATACAGGATAAGCGAGGCAAGGGCATGCAAGCTAAAAGGAACGGTTCGGGGGACAAAAACCCCCCTTTTCGGAGTGCCGCCCACCCGTTTGACCAACCCATGCCGAGACGCTTTGGCTATCCAACTTGGCAAGATTTGAACTAAGGAGTCAGGAAAGTGAACAAATGAGAGTACCACAGCCGGAAGGAACCAAAGGCAGCCTCAAATGGATCCAACTTCTGGTCAATGACCATCCGGCCAAACTCGACGCCGCCATATCCAAAAAACTCCAGCTTTCCAACCCCAATATCCAATGGCTTTCCCCCTTGAAATCGGATCAATATGCCGAATACCGCGACGGCTCTTTTTTGGACATCCTTGGACTCGGTGAATTCAAAGACAAGCTTCGTGAATTCTGGCCAAGGAATGGGCCCCAGTGGGATGCACTGGGGAGATGCTCGGAAGAGGGGCCGTATTTCCTTGTCGAGGCAAAAGCAAACATCCCGGAGATCATGTCGAACCTCGGGGCAAAATCAGAACACTCCATCGCCCTGATCCGAAAAAGCCTGGCCGAAACGCGTAAATATCTTCGATGCAAGGATTCCCAACTCTGGGAAAACGGATTTTACCAGTACGTCAACCGCCTCGCCCACCTGTATTTTTTGCGCAATATCGGCAAAGTCGACGCCTACCTGATCTTCGTCTACTTTCTCAACGACCCGACCCACATCCCGACATCACGGCAACAATGGACCGGCGCACTGGAGCTTCAAAAAAGGCTTCTCGGCCTCAAAAACCACCGCCTGAGGAGATATGTCACGGAAATATTTATTGATGTTAAGGAGTTAAGGATTTTTGACCATAAATTCGGCCGAGCGATGAATTCTTGACAAAGTATCAATTGATACCATAATGATACCCAGGCCTTCTAAAAAAGAGCTCTTCGGCAAGCTTAGGGATGCCAGGTCCGCACTCCTGGCGGGCAACGTATTTTTGATCGATCAGGGCGTCATTGCCGAAGACGCCATCGAACTTGGATATGACATTGGAGATGAGTTTTACAAGGTACTGCAAGAGCTACTGGACGCGGCATCCCCGGCCGATTACGTTGGCGGAAGGCCTCCGCAAAGGGCCTATAAACCGGATATCGAAGGTCTGGAGTTGTTTGCCTTTGCTGTAGAAAGTAGCCGGTTTGGCTGCCGGGTGTATTTGAAGTTTGCAATTGTCGAAGAGCTGCTTTGGATCGTTTCCCTGCACCCAGATCGGCCGGAGAAGGAGTTGTCATGAAAGCGCCCAATTGCCCCAAAGGCCACGGCCTGATGGAGAAAAAACGACTGGAAAAAGAGAAGACGTTCAAGGGCGTCGATATTCGCTACAGCGAGGAGGCATACGTGTGTCCGGAATGCGGGCTGGAAGCGGGGACGGTGAGAACCGCCGGGGCGGCCCAGCGGGCGATTGCAGATGCTTTTCGGGTCCAAACAGGTCTTTTGACAAGCCAGGAAATAAAGTCGCTTCGCGAGGCCAAAGGGCTGACTCAACAGCAGTTGGCCGATGCCATGAATGTAGGGATTGCCAGCATCAAGCGCTGGGAAACCGGAATGGTTCAGAGCAAAGCCATGGACCATGCTTTGCGAATCAAGCTCCAGCAAGACAATTGTTCGGATGACTACACCGGAAACAGGCAGATCGATTTGCCCAGGATCAAGCTCGTTGCCAGGACGTTCGAAGCCATACTTGGAAAAAGGCTCCTTAAGGTCGACGACAAGTTCTTGTTCATGGCAAAGTACCTGTGGTACGCGGACATGCTCGCATACCGAAAGCTCGGAAGGGGAATGACCGGCGCAAGCTATGCTGCGATCACCTACGGCCCCCAGCTCAATAATTACAAAGACCTGGTCAAATCGATCAAAGAATCCGACGAGAGGCAGACCGAACCCCTTTCCGAGGAAGAGATTCGCATCATCCGAAATCTGGCGGAAAAATTCCCGAATGAGCGGGATGTCTACGAGGCCGCACACCGCGAAGCGATCTGGCAAAATGCGCGAACGGGGTCGCTGATTTCTTATACAAAAGCTGCTGGATTGACCGAAGTGTAACCGGGGGTCCGGCCCGGGGGGCCGGGGTCTGCCCGATGCGGCCCACATTATCCCAGACAATGAACCCTGCGGCGATCCCATCGTGAAAAACGGCATTGCCTTGTGCAAACTCCACCATGCCGCGTTCGACAAATTTTTCCTCGGCATTCGCCCCGACTATGTGGTAGAAGTTCGCCCCGACGTCCTAAAGGAAACCGACGGGCCGATGCTGCTTCACGGCCTTCAGGGCCTTCATAACAAGCGGTTGTTCATCCCCAGAAAATCCGACTTTCGCCCTGATCCGGAGCTTCTTTCCCGGCGATGGGACAAATTCAAACAAATCAGCATGTAATTACCAGGAGAACAAATTGATAGACATCAGACCCTTTTTGCCGGCTCTGCTGCCATTGGGCATTTTTTTGATTCTTTACATCAGCCTGAAAGGCTTCCAAAAGTATCTGGCGTCAAAAAAGAGAAGGGCGCCGTTTACCGACGAGTTTTTCAGGAGCCCGGGAGAGTCGCTTCGCTGGCGTCTGCGGAAAATCAATGACGAGTTGATGGAAAGTTTGGTCATGATCCTCACTTTGCCGCTTCTTTTTTACTCCCTGCTGAAACATCACAAAGGAAATGCCTTGGAAGATAAACAGGTTACTCGAATTGTTCACCAACTCGACCAACGCTGCCGGGACGTGAAATTTTCAGATTCCGATGGCCTGGGAGCTGCTTACGGTTTGAGCGAAGAAACAGATGCTTTATGAATAGAACGTTTATGGTGTTCTCTGACAGGCTCGTGATGATCGAATTTTGAAGAAGGGGCAACGAATGGGTGGGAAAAACCGGTCGGAAATTAAGCCAGGAACCCGGGTCCTGGTTGTGCAGAAGCAGGACCAGCGCACCGGAAAACTGACCGAAGGGATCGTACAGGATATTCTCACAAAGTCTTCCACCCATCCTCACGGAATCAAGGTTCGCCTGACAAACGGCGTCGTCGGGCGTGTAAAAACAATCCTTGAAATTTAATTTTCTCCCCCGCTGAAACAACGGGGAGAAAATGAAATTTAGATTAAGATCCTTGTCTAAGCGAAAGTCCGGTGTTTCAGACCGTCAGGGGCGAAACATATCTCCTTACGGCTCGTTTATCTTACCGGCATGATCTTTCTGCACTTTCGCAAGTTCGATATCTGTCATATGGCGAGAGGGTATTTGGATGATCGGCGCCATTGCAGGAGACATGATCGGCTCTCCGTATGAGGCCCGCCCGATCAAGCACAAAGCATTCGAGCTCAGGGTGGCCTCGTTTACGGACGACACCGTGCTGACGGTGGCCGTGGCCAAGGCCATCCTCGACGGGGAAGACTACGCCGATACGATCAAGCGTTTTGCCACGGCGTATCACAGCCTGCCTTACGGGGGCTCTTTCCGCCGGTGGATGTGGAGCTGGGAAAACAAGCCCTACAACAGCTTCGGAAACGGATCGGCGATGCGGGTGTCTCCGGTGGGGTTTGCCTTCGAAACCGAAGCAGATGTGCTGGAGCAGGCAAAGCGCTCGGCGGAGGTCAGCCACAACCACCCCGAGGGGATCAAAGGGGCCCAGGCCACGGCCCTTGCGGTGTTCCTGGCCCGGAAAGGGGAGGGAAAAGAAGCGATCCGCACGGAAATCGGCGGGCGCTTCGGCTACGACCTTTCCCGGACCGTGGACGAGATCCGGCCGAGCTATTCCTTCGATGTCTCCTGCCAGGGGTCGGTGCCCGAGTCGATCATTGCCTTTTTGGACTCCGATTCCTGGGAAGACGCCGTCAAAAACGCCGTCTCCTTGGGCGGCGACGCCGACACCATGGCCTGCATCGCCGGCGGGATCGCGCAGGCCTATTACAAGCAGATGCCGGAAGGCATCGTCTCCCAGGTGCGGCAATCCCTGACCCCGGACCTGCGGGAGGTGGTGGACCGGTTTTGTAAAACGTTTACCTGCTGTCTAGATCTGCCGATGTGAAAGGGACGCTGAACCGGGATAAACTTGAAAATTCGGAGCGGCGCTCCGAATTTTCAAGTCCGTACCATGGGGGCGGGGGTGATTGTATGCGGTTTTATCACTGACAGAAGGCTTAGATTATTTGTTTGTTTCAGGTCTCCTGCAGCGGATAGCCGGTGCGTCTCCATGGAACGACGACCGATTTGCCGATGTTCATGAAATCCTTTCCGCCATAGACCACCCAGGTTCTCATATTCCCGCCTTTCCACCCGGAGGTGGTATTGTTCAAGGATCGCAGCATGGTGGGGTGGACAGTCATCCCAACCTTGACTTCGATGCCGTCGATTCTTTGCCCATGTTCGATGATGAAATCGACCTCTTGGCCGCCGTGGGTCCGCCAGAAATAGATGTGTGCTGAAAGCGCCTTGTTTTTGATCGATTTGAACAGCTCCGCAAACACCCAGTTTTCGAAAAGCGCCCCGCGCAGGGGGTGGGTGGCGAGCTGGGCCGGGGACTGGATGCCCAGCAGGTGGCAGGCCAGTCCCGTGTCGAAAAAATACAGCTTCGGCGTTTTAATGATCCGCTTGCGAAAGCTGCGGTAATAAGGGGGTAAGCGGGTCAGAACGTAGCTTGCCTCCAGGACACCGAGCCAGTTTCGAATGGTTTTATGGTCGACGCCGCATTCTGTGGCCAGGCGGACGGTGTTGACCAGTTGTCCGACATTGCCTGCACACAGGCGCATCAGCCGGGTGAAAATATCCAGGTTTTGAATTTGGGAGATTTGCCGCACATCGCGCTGAACATAGGTGGCCATGTAGTTGGCATACCATCGATCCGGTCTGAGATTCCGGTCGTGGATCGGCGGATAGGCACCTTGCCATATGGCCGGATCCAATTCGTCTGCCAGCATCCGGGCCGATGCCATTTCCCCGGCGCTGAAAGGAAGAAGCTCGAGCATCGCCGTCCGCCCTGCAAGACTTTGAGAGATTCTTTCGGTCATGCCGAAGTGCTGGGAACCGGTGAGAAGGAATTTTCCGGGAATCGGGTTTTTATCCACATGGACCTGCAAAAAGGACAACAGCGCCGGAACATGCTGGACCTCATCAAAAACGGCGCCGTCTCGGTGCTGGTGGATAAACCCCCGGGGGTCCTCGTTGAAAATGTCTCTGGTGATCGGGTCCTCGAAATTGACATAATGAAAATCCGGCAGTGCCATGCGGGCGAGGGTGGTTTTTCCGGACTGGCGGGGGCCGGTAATGCAAACGACCGGATATTCCCGGAGAGATTTTTCAAGCTCTGGCTGTATCGTTCGAGGAACCATAACCATATTATTTATGTGATATATGGGAATTTAAATCCCGGATATCACATGCAACGGATCTTTTCAAGCATAAAGGGCTCAAACTGTCCTTTGATGCCGGAAAGGCTTCCGGTATCAATCCAAACCACCAAAGACGAATCAAGGACATTCTCGCTCTGCTTGAAACCGCCGAAACCATCGAAGACATGAATCTGCCTGGTTTGATGCTGCATGAGTTAAAAGGAAGGCGAAAGGGCATTTGGGCAGTGAAGGTCAGTGGGAATTGGAAAATCACATTCCAGTTTGCAGACGGCGATGTGATCGAAGTCAACTACGAAGACTACCACCAATGAGGTGTTCCAATGAGAATGCACAATCCGCCGCACCCCGGCGAAATCATCCGAGAGTTTTGCGTCGAACCGCTGAACCTGACGGTCACCGAGGCGGCGCAGGCGCTGGGTGTGACCCGAAAGACGCTTTCCACCATTTTGAACGGCAGGGCCGGCATTAGCCCCGAGATGGCGATTCGGCTTTCCAAGGTATTCGGCAGAATCCCCGAAGGCTGGCTGCGGCTCCAAGTGCAGTACGATCTGTGGAAGACGGAGCAGTCGATCGACGTCAGCGAACTGAGACGTATTGAAGCTGCTTAGGGCTGAAGCGATCAGTTTCAAGAAGCCGGCACCGGTTCATCCGGGTGGGGAGGGCATGCCGGGGGTTCTTGGGTCGCATATGCTATATAGGAGAGGGGGTATAATTGACATCATTCAACCATTATACAAAAAGGACGCGCCATGCCGATGAATGCGCCTGACGTCAAGGACCGGGATGTCGTGCTGTGGAACAACTCGGTAACCCGGCTCAGCCGATTCTGGGAGAAGGGGCCGCTGGTGCTGGTTTTTCTGCAAGTAAAGGCAACGGCAGCCTTGACCGCTATTTCTTGAATCCAGGAGATGAAACCGATGAACAATCCCGCAAAGCTGAAAGCATTTGATAAAATGGTCAAGAATAAGTTTGATGTCTACAACAGCTTATTTTTGAATCTGCCTTTCCGCAAGGTCAGCAACGTTGGAATGCTCATTCCCTTATTGCACCATGTGTGTAAACAGGGCCTTGACTCGGGACATGATCCGCTCGCGATCCTGGATTCCTTTTTCAATGTTCACACCAGCATGAAAACGGAAAAAGAGAAAATTGATTTTATGTTCAATGTCATCCAGTATGTCGAACGGCAGGTCGTGCTTTACGACAGTGCGGAAGATGCCGCCTTCGAACAACTGGTGCAGTTAGAGGATCACTTGTCGCTGAAGGACATCATCACCTTGCTGAACAGCAATGATAAGACCTGCAGCCTGACTGACCACCTGTCCTGTTTCAGTGCCCGCCTCGTATTTACGGCGCATCCAACCCAGTTTTACTCGCCTTCGGTGTTGAATATCATCGGCAAACTGAAAACGATGATAGAACGCAACGACATCGATGAAATCGACTTGACATTGCAGCAACTGGGATTGACCTCCCTGATCAACGCCCAGAAGCCGACGCCCTTTGACGAAGCCCAAAACATTATCTACCTCCTGCGCCATGTGTATTATGAAGCCGTGGGGGAGCTGTATGCAAGTGTCAAAAGAACCCTCCGCGACAGCTGTTTCGATTGCCCCGCTCTCATTGAGCTTGGGTTCTGGCCCGGTGGCGACCGAGATGGCAATCCGTTTGTCAACGCCGCCACGACCAATGATGTGGCCGATGAACTGCGCATGAGCCTGATGAAGTGTTATTATCGCGATCTTACGCGACTGGCACAAAAGCTGACCTTCAGGGGGGTGGAAGATGTCCTCGCGAATTTGAGGGGCAGGCTTTACGTGACCATGTACGACCCGGAAAAAACGATCCGCTATGAAGAGATTGTTAATTCACTCGCCGATATCAAAGCCGCCCTTATAGAGAACTACAACAGCCTCTATCTCGACGAGCTGGAAAACCTTATGGATAAGGTCCATATATTCAAAACGCATTTTGCCGCTCTCGATATCAGGCAAAACCATGGCGTCCACCAGGATGCCGTGGAAGCCATCCTGAAAAAAGAGAACCTGATTGTACAGGGCCTGGATGAGCTGGGAGATGCCGAATTGATACCCCTTCTTCTGCGCGAAGACATCTCGGTGCACCCCGATCAGTTTGAAGATACGCTGATCCAAGATACGATTCAAACGATTCTCCAGATGAAGCGTATCCAGCGCAAAAACGGGAGCGAGGGGTGTAACCGGTATATCATCAGTCGCGCCGAGGATATTTTTTCGGTATTGTATGTATTCAGCCTTTTGCGGTGGTGCGGGTGGGGAGAAGGTGACGTGCCGGTCGACATCATCCCGCTGTTTGAGTCGATGGAGGGCATGCAAAACGCCGGATCGATCATGCAGGCCCTCTTTGATATCCCCCCATACAGGGCACATGTCGCTCAACGCCGGAACAGACAGACCATCATGCTGGGATTTTCGGACGGCACGAAAGATGGCGGGTTTCTGCAGGCCAATTGGTAG
>Ga0272443_10002610_pt1 | contig 22710 bp, 18 predicted proteins | sample SSMAcet12_FD_193581 | JGI IMG/M metagenome (GOLD analysis project Ga0272443, IMG submission 193581) | Marine sediment archaeal communities from Little Sippewissett salt marsh, Falmouth, MA, United States - SSM-Acet-12 | ecosystem: Environmental > Aquatic > Marine > Wetlands > Sediment ...
GTCCTGGCGTCCTTCCTCCCCGCCTCAAAAAGGCCGCCATAAGGCCAGGTCCGGCGGGAAGGGACGCGGGAGGCAGAGTAAAAGCCGGTGAAACCCTGGATCCTTGACCAGTTAAAGCATATCCCCTCCCTGCCGGGGGTCTATCTCTTTCGGGACGGCGAGGGCGAAGTCCTTTACGTGGGGAAGGCGAGGGACCTGAAAAAAAGGGTGCGCCAGTACTTCGCGGGAAGGCGCCAAAGCCGGGCTTCACTTTTTGTATCCCGGATCGGTTCGGTTGAAACCATTGTCGCCGGAACGGAAAAAGAAGCCCTCCTCCTTGAGAACACTCTTATTAAAAGGCACCGTCCGCCCTTCAACGTCAATCTCAAGGATGACAAGGGGTATCCACTTTTCAAGGTGACGGTCTCGGAAGAGTTTCCCCGTTTCGAGATCACCAGGAAGGTCCAGCGTGACGGCAGCCTTTATTTTGGCCCTTTTTCCGACGCCGGGGCAGCCCGGAAAACCATGGCCTGGCTGGAAAGAGCCTTCCCGCTCAGGCACTGCCGGAAGCCGAAGCCGGGAGGCCGCGGAAAGCCGGGCCGGCCCTGCATGGATTTTCAGATAGGGCGGTGCCCCGGCCCCTGCTCCGGGGATCTTTCCCCTGAATCCTACCGGGTTACCGTCGATGAGCTTATCGCCTTCTTAAAAGGCGGGGGGCGGAAGGTTGTCCGCGGACTGAAAGGGAAGATGGAAAAGGCTTCCAGGGATCTCCGGTTTGAAGATGCCGCGATCCTGCGGGACAGGATACGCGCCATGGAAGCTGTCCTGGAAAAGCAGGACGTGGTGGGCAGCCGGGAGGACGACCTGGATGTCATCGGGTTTTCAAGGTCGGAGGGAACCGGGGTCATCGTCTGCCTTTTCGTGCGTTCCGGGACGCTGGTTGGTCGATCGGACATGGTCATCCGGGACGACCCCGACCCCTCCCAGGCCCTCGAGGCCTTTCTCCGGAACCACTACAAGGAAGGAATAAACGTTCCTTCAAAGATCCTTGTCCCCCTGGACATCGATTTCGCAAAAGCCCACGAGGAGGTGCTGTCAGCCCTTTCGGGGCGCTCGGTGCGGCTTTTAAAACCGGTTCGCGGAAGGGGATCAAGACTTCTCGGTCTTGCCGGGGAAAACGCCCGGCAGGCCCTTCGGGAAACCCTCGGGCGGGATCGGGAGGCCGGTTCTGTCTCAGGGGATCTAGGGAGGATGTTCGACCTTGATGTTCCTGTCAACAGGGTCGAATGTGTGGACATCTCCCACACGTCGGGAAGGGAGACGTACGGGGGGTTGGTGGCATGGGAAAGGGGGAGGCTTAAAAAAGAGGATTACCGGCTTTTCAACATCCGGAACCGGAATGAGGGGGATGATTACGCCGCCATCTCGGAAGTGGTGGAAAGGCGTTTCACCGGGTCTATCGCCGACAGGATGCCGCCTCCCGATCTTTTGCTCATCGACGGGGGGAAAGGACAGTTGGCGCGGGTCGCCGAAGTGATCCGCAGTCGCCGGATTTCCCTGCCGGCGGTGGCTTCCATTTCCAAGGGGCGTTCTGCGAGAAAAAAAGGAGGGAGCGGTGCGTTGGACGAGGTCTTCGTACCTGGACGATCCAACCCCCTCGCGGTGGGGAGGCATTCACAGGCCTTTCATCTGCTCCAGATGATCCGTGATGAAGCACACCGTTTTGCCCTTTCTTCCCACAGGAACCGGAGAAGCCGGGAGGATCTGATGAGCCGGCTCGACGGCATTCCCGGCATCGGACCCACGCGAAGAAAGGCGCTTCTTGAGCGGTTCAGGTCCCTCCAGGAGATAAGAGCGGCCGGGATGGAAGAGATAGCCTCCATCAAGGGGTTTAACCAGTCTGTTGCCAAAAAGGTCAAGGAGGCTCTTTCATGACCCGAAAACCGGCGGTGGCCTTTGTTTCTGGAAAGTCGGGGACTGGGAAAACCACCCTTTTGACGGGTGTCCTTAAATGCCTGAAAAGGCGTGGGTACCGCGTTGGAACAGTCAAGCACTCCATGCATGCCATTCAGGTGGACCCTGAAGGAAAGGATTCCCGTCGCCACGCCGAGGCCGGGTCCGATGTAACCGTTGTATGCGGACCAGGGATCATGGCCACCATCAGGCGGGTGAAAATGCCTTCTTTTGAAGAGATCCTTAAAGAGGCTTCAAGGGGTACCGATGTGGTTCTTGTCGAGGGTTTCAAGGATTTTCCGGTTCCCGGGATCGAGGTCTACCGGTCGGGGTTCTCACGGCACCTCCTTTACAGGAAAGACAAGGAGGGGGATACAAATATCATCGCCGTCGCGAGCAACGCCTCCCTGTCCATCGACGTGCCCGTTCTGCCACTTAACGAACCTGAGCTTGTCTGCGATTTTATTGAAGAGAGATTTTTAAAAAAAACGTCTAACGGGAAAAGCGACGTCTAACGTCCAACGTCCAACGGAAAGATCTCTGGTGCACTGGTGCACATGTGCACTTTGATTCTCAATCCTCAATTCTTAATTCTCACTTCTTTTCCCTCTGCGAGCTCCGCGTGGGGTTGCTCTTCGGCATTTTGGCGCAAGACCCCGGATGTCTCACGCTCGTTTCCTTCGGTCACTAAAGACGCCAAGGACGCCAAGAAAGACGAATATCCAGGTTTAACCCCCTGTTCCGGTTTTCCTTTGCGTGCTTAGCGGCTTTGCGTGAGACTGCCTTTCAAGGGAAGGCCAGAGACCAGAGACCAGAGACCAGAGAAGATCGGGGTCCAACGTCCAATGTCCAACGTCCAACGGGGAAAATCAGTAGCAAGTGACAGGTGGAAGGTGGAATTATGAGTCAGGCTCTTCCATCCTCAATTCTCAATCCTCAATCTTCAATTCATCTGCACCGGTGCACATGTGCACTTGTGCACTTGTGCACTTTGATTCTCAATCCTCAATCCTCAATTCCCAATCCCTGAGGTTTTTTCTCCCCCTTGACAGAACGGGAAAAACTGACGAAAATGACACCGGCGTCTGAAAAAGGATAATTTTTTCCTGAAGGCGATCCGGGCGGAATGGATCGGCAGGAAAGGAACCCGTTCTGGAAATGAGAACCGTGATCCTTGCCATTTTGATTCTTCTTCTGGCTGTTCCGGCTTCGGCGGACATCTACCGCTATGTCGACGAAAGCGGTACCATCCACTTTACGGACAGGCCGAAGCATGCGGGTTACGAAGTTTTTTTGAGGGAAAAGAGATCCTTCCATGCCTTGTCAATCTCCCCAGGGTATTATCCCTACAAGGAGGTTGTGTACCGTGCCTGCTCAATACACGGCATGGACGAGGCCCTTGTCCGTGCCGTGATCGAAGTGGAATCGGATTTCAACCAGTACGCCGTTTCCAGCGCTGGGGCGAGGGGACTGATGCAGCTCATGCCCGAGACCATGTTTCACCTGGGGGTCAAGAACCCATGGGATCCTGATCAGAACGTCCAGGCGGGCACCAGGTATCTCAGAAATCTCCTTGACCGGTTTTCCGGGAATCTGAAACTGGCCCTCGCAGCCTATAATGCGGGTCCGAACAACGTTGTCCGGTACGGGAAAATCCCCCCGTTTCCTCAAACCGAGGATTATGTCCAGAAGGTCATGAATCGTTACCGGAAATATTCCGGTATCGCGAGGTAGGAAGAAATGAATCTGAACACTCTCCCGAACTGGCTCACCCTGGTAAGGATCCTGTCTCTTCCCGCCCTGATCCTCCTGACCCTTTCACCGGGGAGGATCCTCGGAATCGCGGCGGCGCTCCTCTTTTCCGCAGCCTCCATCACCGATCTCCTTGACGGCTACATTGCGCGAAAGACCGGGCAGGTGAGCTCCTTCGGGAAGCTGGTGGACCCCATCGCCGACAAGATCCTTATTTCCACGGCTTTCATCATGCTGGTTCACCTCCAGCGGGTGCCGGCGTGGATGGTCGCTCTCATTATCGCAAGGGAGTTTGCGGTCTCCGGTCTCCGAGCCTATGCCGGGACCCAGAACATCGTCATCGCGGCCGGGTTTTCCGGGAAGGTGAAGACGACCCTCCAGATCCTGGCGATCATCGCCCTGCTCGTCAACGAGGCCCTTTGGGGATTCCCCTTCAGGGAAGTGGGCTGGATCCTTCTCATCGCCGCTTTCGCGGCTACGATCTGGTCCGGTTACCGTTATTTCGCTGATTACGCTTCCGGTAAGACCGAATCTGAAGAAGTGGGTGCCGCCGAGTAGGTACGGGCTCCGTCAGGCCGCGTTTCCGGCCATCAGTAAATTCTCAATCCCCTTGAAATTGCGGGGAGATTTTGATATAAAAATGAACCTTTCGCGGGAATAGCTCAGTGGTAGAGCGCCACGTTGCCAACGTGGATGTCGCGGGTTCAAATCCCGTTTCCCGCTCCAGAAATTAAAAATGGCTTCCAGAGGAAGCCATTTTTTATTTCCGTCCAACGTCCAACGGTCAACGGGAAAGAGAGGACAAAGGATTGAGAATTGAGGATTGAGGATCGAAATGCACTTGTGCACTTTTCCACATGTGCACCGGTGCAGGAGTACGGGTGAATGGGGTGATTGGTGATTAGTGATTGGTTTTTTCCAGTCACGAGTCACCAGTCACTGACTTTGGTCTCTGGACTCTGGACATGTAAATATTTTTCTCTGAACCCTGAACTCTAAACTCTGAACTGTTTTTTTTCATTCAAGGTTAAACGTTAAGGCGGGATTATATGGACCTTTCCAGCAAAAAAGACCTTCTTTCCCTTTTTCCCCTTTTCTCAGGGTTGGAGCCGGGGCACCTCGAAACACTGGCCTTAATCGCCATCCCGAAAAGAATTGAGAAAAAATCGGTTCTTTTCAGGGAGGGGGAGGAGGCAAAAGGTTTTTTTCTCCTGGTAAAGGGGAAGGTCAAACTCACCAAGATAAACCCTTCCGGGAAGGAGCAGATCCTTCATTTCGTGCAGCCGGGACAATCCTTCGCGGAGGCGGCCCTGTACATGGATGAGACCTACCCCGCTACCGCCGAGGCCATTGAGGCAGCCAGCCTGCTCTTTATCCCGAGGGATGCCCTTTTCGAGGCGATAAGGAAGAATGAAAAGCTTTCCATGAACCTTATTGCCCACCTTGCACGTTATCTTCAGATCCTGACCAGGAAGGTCGAGGAAGTGACACTCCTCGATTCCGCTTCGCGTTTAGCACTTTTCCTTATTGCGGAGATGGACCCGGTCAGCGGGATCGTGCGTCTGCCGGCGGGGAAGGGGCAGATGGCCGCCAGCCTGGGGATGGCCGTGGAAACCTTTTCCAGGACTTTGACACGGATGAAGGAAAAGGGGATCGTCAAGGAAGCCTCGCCGGGGGTCCTTCAGGTGCTGGACAAAGAGGCTTTGAAAGATTTTTCCCGCTGAAACCCCACAGGGGTACATCAGTCCAGAGACCAGAGGAGAAGGGCGAATTTCGGATTGAGCATTGAGAATTGAGAACAGGATCCACCCTGGCAGATGCCTCCGATCCTCAATTCTAAATCCTTAATTCTCAATTCTTTTGCACCGGTGCACATGTGCACTCGTGCACTGAATTACTCAATTCTCAATGATATTTTTCACCTTTTCTTGACATCCATCGGGCAAAAATTTACTATTTCCTGATTCGGCGCCATGGCCAAGTGGTAAGGCAGGGGCCTGCAAAGCCCTCATCCCCGGTTCGAATCCGGGTGGCGCCTCCAGACGAAAAAAATAGCCGGATTTTTCCCGGTTATTTTTTTGCCCGAAAAGGGAAAAGGGCAGGGGAGTGTCGGGTTCAAGCCAACGATATCGACGATGTCCTGGATCAATGCTTTTCGGAAAACCGGATTTGATGAAATGCGGTTTTTTTGGGCTATTTTGGTAATTCAATGACGGCGCCAAGGCCGCCATTAATAAAATCGTTTCCCCATGCCTCCCGAAACATGCGGATGGCGTTGTCCCCCGTGCAATGGCTCGGTGCGACCTTCTTCACTCCAAGGGCCTTGAGACGGGCGATGATTCTCTGGACCTTGGCATCGCTGCTGCCGCCGAGGTGGAACCCTCCCGTTAGCAGATAGATTTTTTTATCCAGGTAGGTTGCGGCCCGCTGGGCCATGTCGGCCACGTTGGGGTGGGCGCAGCCGGTGACCACGATGAGCCCCTCCCGACTATCCAGGATCAGCGCCTGCTCCCGGATGGCAAAACCCATTTCTCCGGTTGAATAGACATCATCCATGAGCTTTCGGGGACCGGAAACCGTTTCCACGGCTGCCCCGAGGTTTTGCACCTCTGTGAGGAATGATCCAGGGAAGGAATCAGGTACGTAAACGGTGACATCAGGATTGAATTCCAGAACCTTCCCCAGACCCCCCGTGTGGTCTCCGTGGATGTGGGAAAGAACCACGGCATCGATATTCCCCGGATCCAGTCCCAGTCGATGCATGTTCGAAAGCAGGATGTCCCCGCTGGCGCCGGTATCGAAAAGTATGGTTTTTTCTAGACCCTCAATGAGGCAGGAAAAACCCCATCCGGTTTCAAGATCCGCCCTGAAAGGCACATTATTGAAAAGAACCGTCAGGCGAAGCAGGTCCTTTCCGGCCTTCCGGGCTGCACCTTCAGCGGGAAAACCATGGGACGTAAGCAGGATGGAACCAGAAAGAAGTGCAAAAACAATGGCCTTGCAAGGTTTCAAGATAAACTCCGGGAACAGGGTTTCCTTTAACGTTATTACATGGTTAAGGATAACACTCTCTTTTCCGGGCGTCAGGTTCCTCTTTCCTGACGTTCCAGCCCGGGAAGGGTAGGGTTGGATCACTGTCTGTCTAAAACCTTATGGATTATTGACACAGCTGTCTTATAGCCCCAAAATGCATGGGAGTTTACAAGCTGGATTGAAGGGAGTTTTTTTCAGTTCTTTAACAAAATAATACTTAAAGCTGATTGAATCAGGGACTTTTTCGGGGGAGTGGCGGAATTGGCAGACGCACGGGACTTAAAATCCCGTGACCGTATGGTCGTACGGGTTCGATCCCCGTCTCCCCCACCAGTAAAATCAAGGGTTTACGGCTAAAAACCAGGCCCCCATCAGACCCCTGTATTGGCCACCCCCCGGGGATCAAATGGGTAGACAAACCGGAAAAGTGCTTGGATGAAAACCAGCGGTGTGTCTTCCTGGGCGGCCTGGCTTCTGATCGGTGCGCCAAATACCGGCGGGCCCGTTCTCCGGATGACCCCCCCGGTTTGGTGCGAGCTTTGCTGCTTCCATTTCACCCCCCCTCCCGAGATAATTTATGATTGGCGGAGTCCTCCATGACAGCCTTCATCGCGGGTCCTGGCTGAACCGGTTTTTGAAATTCATGTCGAGATATCCAAGGTGCTGGAGGTTCTTGATTATTCATCCGTGACAAAAATACCTGGAACACCGGATTTTCCAAAGGGTGTGATCAATCTCAGGGGAAGAGTTATCCTCGTGGTGGACCTTCATGCCCTGTTCCGAATGAAACAGGTCGGCAAGACCCTGAATCCCTGCATCGTGGTCATGGAAATGACACTGGACGGCGAGACGATCCCAATCGGAGGCCAGGCCGATTCGGTGACGGAGGTGTTTCAGTTAAAGCCAGAGGACATTGAACCTCCTCCCCGGATCGGCACAGGGTTTGCCACTGAATTTATCTCCGGTATTGGCAAGAGAGACAGTGAATTCGTCATCATCCTTGACGTGGAAAGGGTGTTTCGTGCGGGGGGCAGTCTTTTGCCCAGTCGGAAGTCCAATGGCGGACCACCCGGGGAGGAGTTAACAACCTCCCTTTTAGGGTTAGATAACCTCAACGATATCTTAACCGTTCGCAAACCGCTCAAAAACTGACCTTAAAAGGCCCGGGAATATTTCCCCCGGGCCTTCCTTCCTGAATTTCGTATCAGATATCCCTGTCCGGAGTGGATCCAGAATTCCAAATAAAGGTTTTTCAATGAAATCAACAGGATCCGCTGTTTTCTTTTGCAGGGGGTTTTTTACTTCCTTGATTTTAATATTGTAATCCTTTATTTTTGGTTTAGCCTTTTTTTCTGAAAGGGCATGATTTGGGGGATCACCTTTTGGGGGGATTCGAGGACTGGGAGTTGCGTAAAACCCCACGATCGAATACCTACGGAGGTTGTTTTCTCCTTTTCGAATCACCTCAACCGGTGTTCCAATTCGCCTGTCTTTTCCCATCAGATGTTGAAAATACCGGCATATGTTGGCCTGGCAGACGCGCCAACCGCGCATTTTTGTCGGATCAACGAGTCCCCGTATTCCCGACCCCTTGCCTGCGTCCCTCTGAATCAACGACGATTCAGGTCGAACTGAGCTCGCCCGGATCCCCTGCCGACCCGTCGGGGCTTTCCCCTTACCAGGAGGATCATTGAAATGTTTCAGTCCTCCCTTCCAGACGCTGAGAGAACCCATTTAAATGACAGGGGCCCGGGGGAGTACCGGGGGGAACTGGGTTACCTGCGGGAAGTCCTCCAGGAAGGTACAATGGTCCTGGAAGGGGAATCCATCGTACATGCCAACCCTCAAATGTGCCGTCTGACCGGCTATACGGAGGATGAGCTTATCGGGAAATCCTTCCTGAACGAGATCATCATTCCCGAGGATCGCGAAATTCTCCATCAGAAGATATTGAGGGGGACGGAACAGGGCTGCAGGCTGAGGATTCTCAGGAAGAACGGCGCAAGGATTACCGTCGGTGCCGTCTGCCAGGACATCATGATTGTGGGTCGGGAAATGCGTGTCGTTTATTTCAGGGATCAGGATGTGGTCCTGGATCTGGAGTCCGGTCTTCGAAAGAACTCTCAGCTGGCCATTACCGGACGCATGGCCTCCGGTGTCGCCCACGAGATCACCAGTCCCCTCTCTACAATTTCCACCATCAACGAGGTGCTCCTGGCCAGACTTCCCGTCTTGAAAGACCAGGTCAAAGAACGCGGTTCCGGGGAGAATATCGTTGATGTTTTTGAAGAATACCTGAAGATCACCCTTGAGGAATCAATAAGGGCCGGGAAAATTATCAGGGACCTGCTCGATTTTGCGAGGATCCGGGATTACCAGTTCAGTGCCCTGGACATGGAAGAGCTCATAACTTCAACGGTCCGGATAATGAGAGTCCAGAGCCGCCTGGGAAAATATGATCTTAATATCCACATCGAGCCGGATCTTCCCAGTGTGGACGCGGACAGGGACCGGATAAGGCAGGTCCTTATCATTCTTATCAGCAACGCTGCTGAATCCATGCCCGGCGGAGGGCCCATCCGGATCGATTCCGGCCACCTTGCCGAGGAAAACGGGATTACAATTTCCGTCCGGGATTCAGGAGAGGGCCTCAAGGATGCCGATGCCGAACGCATCTTCGAACCCTTTTTCACGACGAAAGTGAACAGCGGCGGGACGGGCCTTGGTCTTTCCGTTGCCGATACCATCGTCAGGAAACACGGCGGCTGGATCAGGGCAAAGGCCAATGATGACATTGGAATGACTTTCCAGGTTTTCCTGCCAATAGGGGGTGAAAAGCAGACAGAAGGAACCTTTTTATGAATTCTTCGGGAAAAGAAGGGAAAATTCTCCTCGTTGAGGACGATCTGTATTACGGTAAAATCCTTTCAAACGAACTGAAGAATGCCAAATGGGATACCCTCCATGCGAAATCCGGTGAGGAGGCCCTGCTGAAAATGGGCGAGCAGTTCGATGTTATGCTCCTGGACCTGAACCTCCCCGGCATGAACGGGCTGGAACTGCTTCAGTCAATTGCCGGTGAAGCGGACCTCCCGGAAGTGGTTGTTCTTACCGGCAGCGCCGATATCGGCCATGCCGTCGAGGCCATGAAACTGGGGGCCTATGATTTTCTCCAGAAACCTGTCCCGATGGAAAAACTGTTCCTTGTCCTCAAGAAAGCGGCGGAAAAAAGGAGACTGAGGCTGCGCAACCTGCTCCTGGAAAAAAAGGCGAACAGGAACGAGGAGGATATTTCACAGATCATTGTCAAGTCCCGGTCCATGGAAAAAACCTTTGAACTGGCCCAGCGCGTTGCGGGAGAGGAAGTGGTCGTCCTTCTTCTCGGAGAAACGGGCACGGGCAAGGATGTCCTTGCGAAATTCATCCACCAGAAATCCGAAAAGGCGAACGGGCCCTTTATCAGTCTGAATTGTGCCTCCTTTCAGAAGTCCATGCTGGAAAACGAACTTTTCGGCCACGAAAAAGGTGCCTTCACGGACGCACAGGAAAGTAAACCCGGTTTTTTCGAAGTCGCTTTCAACGGTACCGTCTTCCTTGACGAAATTGGGGAAATGCCGTTGGATATGCAGGCAAAACTTCTACATGTTATCGAAAATAAAGCGTTTTACAGGGTCGGTGGGACCCGCATGATCAGGTCCAATACGAGGCTTATCACCGCAACGAACCAGAATCTGGAAGACCTTGTTAAAAAGGGTTCCTTCCGACAGGACCTGTTTTTCAGGATCAACATGTTCTCAATCATGGTTCCTCCCCTGCGTATCAGGGGAGAGGAGATCGTGCCTCTTGCCGAATTCTTCCTCCGTGAGGTATCCCCGGGGAAGGTTCTCGAGGAACGGGCAAAGGAAGTCCTGCTGGGATATCAGTGGCCCGGAAATGTCCGGGAGCTTAAACACGTCATCCAGAGGGCCGCCATCGTTTCGGACCAGGTCACCGTCGGGCCTGAACATCTCAGCATTAATTCGACGGGCGGTTTCCAAAAGCCGCGTGGTGATGATCTCGAGATGGACCGAAGGCTCACGCTCAATGAGGTGGAAGGCCGATACATCAGGAAGATACTGGACTCACTGGGATGGAAAAAAGGCGAAGCGGCGCGGGTCCTTGGCATTGACCCGAAGACGCTTTACCGAAAGATCAGGATGTATGGTCTGTCGCCTGGGGATTCCTGAGGGCCCCGGGGGTTTTAAGGGGTACCGGAAAGGCAACCTTCCTAAAGTCCTACCTTGCATTCTCGTCCAACCCGTTCTGGGAAAAACAGCAGTAATGAGCGGGTTCACCCTGCCTTTTTTCACAAGTGGAGGATTGGGCGGTTTTCAGGGCCGAGGGTAGAGCGCTTATATCCGGTTGTCATGCAGGGTGTATGTATGCCGATCGTTATCAAGGCTTGCGGGAATTTCTGTCAGTTCGGGACACACAGGTTAAACGGTGAGGGGGTTTTGTTTTTCATTGCCGATAAATAAAACAGCATTTTATCTTGACAAGCCCTTGTTGCCGTTGTAATTTTCCCACTCGTAAGCTGTCTGGCAAACCATCCGGCACGGTCAGCGCAAAAATTTTTCATCGCCTTTTTTTATCGTGCGCCTGGTCCGTGCTCTTTTTTTCATAGTTTATAAAACCCCGGAGGAAAGGAGAAAACCGAGGATGACGCAACCCAAATTGCCCCTGCAAAACGAACTTGGATACTACGAGATCCGGATGGAAAGCATCGGCGGCATGGGAGCCAATCTCGCAGGTCTGATCCTGACACAGGCTTGCGTCCTGGAAATGGGGTATAACGGCCTGAATTTTTCCAGTTACGGATCCGAGAAAAAGGGTACACCCGTAAAGGCTTTTGTGAGGCTATGTCCCGGCGATATGGAGGTCAGGGACAACTCTCCAGTCGAGCGACCCCATATGCTGGCCATCTTCGCCGAACAGCTCCTCGGGAGTGTTCCCATGACCCATGGTTTCCGAAAAGGCGGCGTCGTGGTGGTCAACACAAAGAAAAGCCCGAAGGACATCATGGATGCGATGAAGCTTCCCGGCTGCAGGGTCGTCTGTGTGGATGCCCTGAAGATCGCCATGGAAGAAAAGATCCCCCTCAACACGGCCATGCTCGGTGCCATCACAAAGGCTTCGGATTTCATCGATCAGGAGGCCGTCAAGAAGGTCATAGAGGGGAAAATTGGCAAAAAGTATCCCCATCTGGTCGAGGGGAACATGAGGGCCTTCGAAAGGGGTTTCAAGGAAGTTAACGAGATCGATTATTGTTCGCTGGAAGAATACCCGGAAGTACCTTTTCAAAGGGTTGAGCCCGATCTTGGATATGAGACGGAACCAATGGGGGGTGTCATCACCAACCCGGGAAACACCATCCTGAAAAACCATGCGGCTTCCAGGGGCGGCTATATCCCCGTCTGGCATGAGGACAAGTGCATCGACTGCGGGGACTGTGACCTTGCCTGTCCCGATTACTGCATGGTCTTCGAATTTGCCCAGGATGAAAAGGGAAAAAGGAACGCTTTCATGAGGGGCGTGGATTACACGTACTGCAAGGGCTGTCTGCGCTGCGTCGAGATCTGCCCCGTGGAGGCCCTCACCGCGGAAAAAGAATCCGACTACAATGTCGATGAAATCCGGGCTGACCTGAGGAGAGTCCTATGAGCAAAAGCAAAACAGCGGAAAAATTGACATCACCCTATCCCCAGAAGGCCGATCTTCAAAGCGGAAACACCATGGCTGCCATTTCGGCCATGCACATTGATTTCGATGTCATGGGGTATTATCCCATCACGCCGTCCACCGAAGTTGCAGAGACCCTGGATTCCTTCAAGGCCAGCGGAATGCACGATATCACGATGATCCCCGGGGACGGCGAGCACGGGGCGGCCGGGGTCTGTTTCGGCGCCACGGCAGGGGGGGCGAGGGTCTTTAACGTGACGGCCGCCAATGGGCTTCTCTTCGCCATGGAACAGCTTCCCGCCCAGGCCGGCAGCCGCTTTCCCATGGTTCTTGACATCGCCTGCCGGTCGGTATCCGCCCCTCTCGACATCAAGGGCGACCACAGCGACATAATGATGACCCTGAATGCAGGCTGGATCCTGCTGATGGCGAAAGACCCCCAGATGGTCTATGACATGAACATCATCGCCGTCAAGATCGGTGAGCATCCGGATGTCAGGCTTCCGGTCCTCGTGGCCTACGACGGGTTTTTTACAAGCCACCAGAAGAGAAGAGTTTATTATTTCGAGGATCCTTCGGTGATCCGGGACTGGCTCGGCGTCAAGGTTCAAATGAACCATGCCCTAGACCCCGCCAACCCCGTCACCATCGGTCCCTACATGAACGAACCTGATCTCATCAACAATAAGAAGCAGCTCTCCCTCGGAATGGAGGCGGCCTACAGGGTCATCCCGGGCATCTTTGAGGAATACGGGAAGATGTCAGGACGGCACTACTCCCTTCTTGACACCTACCAGATGGAGGACGCCGAGACAGCCCTTTTCGTCCTGAACTCGGCCTATGACACTGCCAGGATCGCCGTGGACCGCCTGAGGGAAAAAGGGGAGAAGGTTGGTCTGGTGACCAACACCGTCGTCCGGCCTTTCCCGAAGAAGGAGATCCAGGAGGTTTTTTCAGGGGTCAATTCCCTCATCGTCGGTGACCGGGCCGACAGCTACGGGGCCTGGAACGGAAACATGGCGATGGAGATCAAGGCCGCCCTAAAGGACGACACTGAAAACAAGACAAAAGTCCTCTCCCGCATCTACGGCCTGGGCGGACGGGATTTCTACGTCGATGATGCCCTCGAGATGTTCGGGGAAGCCCTGGAGGCCAGCCGGACCGGAAAAGTGCAGGTTCCCTTCGATTACCACGGCGCCAATGCCGGAAATCCCGATCATAGGATGGAGAGGGTGGTTGCTCCCCTTACGAAGGAAGCCCAGTCTCCGGCAATCCACCGGATCGAGGAAAATAATGGCGAGTTCGTTCTCAAGGGGTTCAACAAAAGACAGCTGGCAGCCAAGCCGAAGCGCATCGTTCCCGGTCACGGGGCCTGCCCTGGGTGCGGCATTTTCCCCAACCTGAACATTCTGCTCAAGGGGATCGAGGGAAATGTCGTCCTCCTTATCCACACGGGCTGCGCCATGGTTGTGACCACGGGCTATCCCTTCAGTTCCCACCGGGTCACATACATCCACAACCTCTTCCAGAACGGTGCCGCCACCATGAGCGGCCTTGTGGAGGCCTGGCATACCCTGGTCAAGAGGGGCCGCCTGCCCGAAGGGGACGATATCACCTTCGTCATGGTGACGGGTGACGGAGGCCTGGACATCGGGCAGGGCCCGGCTATAGGAGCCGCGGTCAGGAACCACAAGATGATCCTCCTCGAGTACGACAACGAGGGGTATCAGAATACCGGGTCACAGCTCTCCTTCACCACACCATTGGGGCACAGAACCTCCACATCCGGTGTCGGACCGGGCGAAAGGGGCAAAGCCTTCCACCACAAGGATAACGCCCAGATCATGGCGGCCTGCCACGTTCCCTACGTTTTCACCGCGGCGGAATGCAACCCGAAAGATATGGTCATGAAGGGCGCCATTGCCCAGAAGATGGCCACCGAGGAAGGTTTCGTCTTCGGGAGAGTTTTATCCATCTGTCCCCTCGGCTGGAAAACCCCGGAGAAGGATGCCGTTTCGATCATCCAGAAGGCCGTTGACTCCTGTTTCTTCCCCCTTTACGACGTTACGAGGGGGATCACGAGGCTCACCTACAATCCTGAGGAGAAGGACAAAAAGATCCCGGTCATTGAATGGCTAAAAACCATGGGAAAAACGAGGCACCTCACGAAGCCGGAGAACGAGGATCTGCTGAATGAATTTCAGCGGGAGATAGACCGCCGGTGGGAGCGTATCAAGGCGATGGACGAGAATCCGGTCCTGTAAGTGACCAAGGAGGATTCCCGGGTGATCCTTGGGTGTTGTCACCAAAAAGAAAGGGTGGTAATATCCCAAACCCGACAATACAGCTATTTTTAATCTTTGCAGGAGAATTCCGAGAGTAAAAAGCCTCATTTCAAGCTAATCCCTTGACACTCTCGTGGTTCATCTATTATCGTTTCTTCATATGGGAGAAAACATGAGAATGGACTTTTGTGGACATTTTTCAAGGAGGGAGAGATGAACAAAGCGGAACTCATCGCCAAGATCGCGGATGATGCAGGAATCAGTAAGGCTGCGGCCGAGAGGGCTCTCGCCAGTTTTGTCGAGGGTGTGACCATGGCCCTAAAAAAAGGAAATAAAGTCTCCCTTGTGGGATTCGGCACCTTCAGCGTCAGCGAAAGGGCTGCCCGCACAGGCCGGAACCCCAGGACGGGGGCCACGATTAAAATCGGTTCTTCCAGGATACCTAAATTCAAGCCCGGGAAAGGCCTCAAAGACAGCATCTAATCGTCTCTCTCCCAAGCGATTTTAAAACCGCCCCAGGGATGGGGCGGTTTTTTTTGCCCTACTCAAGCCGGATGGGCTCCAGGGGTTCGGATCCTTCTTCCAGGGGTTTAAAAGGGGGGGTATCTATGAGTAGCTGTTTAGCTGCGGCCTGTTTCGGATCGTTTCCAGACCATCATGAAGATCAGGCCGAAAACCACGACGGAAATGGTCTGCCCGACCCCGATGGACAGAACCATCGTCCAATAGGGGTGAGCCGCCATCCAGGTCAGAAACCCCGCAATGACTCCGGGTCCTTCTCCCGCCTGGATGGGGAAATTGATCCCCAGGATGAGATAAAGGTAAGCCGATACCCCCAGGGCATTAAAAGCGATGGGGGGAAGAAAAGGCAGCACCGGCAAGCGCCTCAAGCCGTACGTTGCATAGCCGGCTGCAAGGGTGAGCAGAGGGCCGAAGATAATATCGGGAAGACCCAGGCCTCCCAGGACGTTGGCCAGGAGGCACCCGGTGTAAAGGGCCAGGGGCATGAAGGGATCGTACAGAGCCAGCATCGCGAGGCCTTCTGAAATGCGCACCTGCACAGGACCATAACCCAGATTCAGTCCCGGACCCAGGATATTGGCAAGGTAGGTCAGGACAACATAAAGGGAGGCCACGAGAGCGAGTCTGGTCAGGCGATGAGCAGGCATTGATTTTCAGGTCCTTTACCGGGTTTTTTTCAGTATATAATGATCCGGAAGGAAGAGGGAAGCTTTGAGTTCCTGTGCACCAGTGCACATGTGCACCTGTGCACAAAGTATTTTACAGAAGGTCCTCATGAAGATCGCTGTTACGGGAGGGAACGGTTTCGTCGGGAAAGCTGTTGTTGACGATCTTCTGGCCCGCGGTCATGAAGTCCGCATCCTTGCCAGGAGCTTCCCCGCGGACTCCCGGGATGGTCAGCGTCTCTTCTTCCGGGGGAATGTCGTCACCGGGGAGGGGTTGGATCGATGCCTTGAAGGAGCTGACGCTGTTATTCACATGGTCGGGATCATCGAGGAAAAGAAAGGGAAATAGGTCACCTTCGACGCGGTCCATCGGCGGAGAACCATGAACGTTGTTGAAGGGGCCGTTGCCGGCAATGTTCCCCGTTATGTCCAGAGGAGCGCTCTTGGTACGCGGGAAGACGCCGTCAGTGCATATCACCGAAGGAAATGCTGGCGATATCATGCGCAAAACACCCGTCATGCCTGTGGTTGGAGGGGGAAAGAACCTTATGCAGCCGGTGGCGGTTCGGGATGTGGCCGAAGCTTTCAGGGTTGCCGTGGAATCCCGTGATCTTGGTTCCAAAACCTACGAGCTGGGGGGACCCGAAATATTTACCTTCAACCAGATTGTCAGGATAATAGCAAAAGTTACTAATAAAAAAGGATATTCGTTCCTATTCCTTTCCAGATCATAAGACCTCCCGTGGCCTTGATGCAATCCCTGAGGATCCCGCTTCCCGTGACGATGGATCAGTTGACCATGCTGGCGGAGGATAATATCCGGAAAGGCGGAGACTTCATCGAGGAACTGGGGATCCAATGGACAAGGTTTGAGGAGGGGATAAGGGAGTACCTGAAAACCAGTGCCTAGTACCTAGAGCCTGGTGCCCGGAAAAAACCTTATTTAAAATAAGTATTTTCTACCTAACCAGGACTAGGTACTAGGAACCAGGTACTGGGGATGGGCTTCGGCCGGCAGGAAGAAGCCCCCTTTCCATCTTCTCGCTCATGATGAGGAAAGTCCCCCTGGCCGTTGCGATCACGACCCCACCCTCGTCCGTCAGGGTGCCCTCCGCGGTAAATTTCCTGGAGGACCAGTGGATCTCTCTGGCCAGGGCCGTGAGGGGCCTCCCGGGGGACGCGGCCTTTCGAAAAGTCACCTGGAGGGTATGCGTTAGGAAAAGGCGGTCCCGCGAGAGGGCCAGCCTGCCCAGGACCTCGTCCATGAACCCCATGATGATCCCCCCATGAACGACCCCTTCGTACCCGCAGTGCCTTCTGTGGGGTGTGAAAACCCCTTTCACCTCGCCGGATTCAAGGGTGGAGAAAACCCCCTTTAAGCCCCATTCGTTGTCCGGTCCGCAGACGAAACACCCTGAAAAAAGCATCTGATCCAAGAGAACCTCCGAATCGATTCCAGATTGAAAATTCCAGATTCCAGAAAATACCACGAACCCTCGGGCACTTGTTTGTGTCAAAGGATATAAACCCTTCTAATTAATTGCAACTCATACCCTCTTAAACTAGTATTGTGGGTCATAAAAATATCGGCCCGGGAGGGACGGGAATTGAGGATTGAGAATTTCAGTGCACTAGTGCACCTGTACACCGGTGCACTGGGGTCTTTCTCGTTGAACATTGGACGTTGGACTTGGGACGCGGTTCATAGGAGGTTTTAATGGCTGATTTTCTCGGCATCATCGGTGGCAGCGGGCTTTATGAAATGGAAGGTCTGGAAGAAACCCTCGTCATCGATGTTTCCACTCCTTTCGGCGATCCTTCCGACAGAATCGTTACCGGCGTCCTCAATGGGCTGAGAATGGCTTTTCTTCCAAGGCATGGAAAGGGGCACTGGATTTTGCCGGGCGATGTCAATTACAGGGCGAACATCTTTGCCCTCAAGTCCATGGGAGTGGATGCCATCATCTCCGTCTCCGCGGTCGGGAGCATGAAGGAGAACATCAAACCGGGAGATATTGTGGTTCCCCACCAGTTTATCGACCGGACGAAGGGGAGGCCGTCGACCTTTTTCGGAAACGGGATTGCTGCCCACGTGGCCTTCGCGGACCCTGTGTGTCTTTCCCTGGCGGGTCTTCTGGCCGAGGGAGCGGCTGCTACCGGGGCCACGGTCCACCGGGGGGGGACATACCTCTGCATGGAGGGTCCCCAGTTCTCGACCCGGGCGGAATCCTTTCTTTACCGCTCATGGGGGGTCGATGTCATAGGAATGACGAACATCCCTGAGGCGAAACTTGCGCGGGAAGCCGAGATCTGCTATGCCACCCTGGCTCTCGCCACGGATTACGACTGCTGGCATGAAACGGAGGAGAGCGTTTCCGTGGAAGGGATCCTCCAGATCATGCAAAAAAACGTTGAAAACGCCGGAGAGGCCATCCGCCATGCCGCCCTGAACATCGCCCAAAAAGGGCCCTGCGGATGCGGGGAGGCCCTCAAGTTCGCCATCGTCACTGTCCCTGAAGCCGTGCCGGAAGAAACGAAAAAGGACCTGGAGCCGATCATAGGGAAGTACATCAAATAGAACTGGTGCCCTGTGCACATGTGCACAGGTGCACTGGTGCACAAGGTTTTTTCCCATGCAAGCGTTTGTTGACGCCTACCTCGACCATCTCCTCGTGGAGAAAGGTCTTTCCAACAACACCCTGGAGGCCTATCGGGCGGATCTGACCGCCTACGTGGATTTCCTGGCCCGCTCCGGGGTACAGGAACCGGATAAAGTCCGTCCTTCTCATATCCTTTCCTTCATCACCGATGTCCGGAAAGGAGGTTCGGTGGCAAGGACGGCGAGGAGGAAGCTGGTTTCCATCCGGGGGTTTCACAAGCATCTTCTTCTCACGGGGGCCATTGATATTAACCCCGCGGGCAACCTTGAAAGCATGAAAGTCCCGATGAACCTCCCGGAGGTGCTCACGGTGGCCGAAATGGACCGGGTCCTTGATCAGCCCGACACCACCACCGACAAAGGGGTCCGGGACAGGACGATGATGGAGATGAGCTACGCGGCCGGTCTGAGGGTTTCAGAGCTGGTCAGCCTTCGCATGGAAGACCTGAACCGGGAAGCGGGCTTTCTCCGGGTGACCGGAAAAGGATCCCGTCAGCGCCTTGCCCCCCTTGGAAAAGAGGCCCTTTTTTGGATGGAGCGCTATGTCAGCGAGACCAGGCCCAAACTAATGAAGAAGGGCCTTAACCCTTTCCTGTTCCCCGGCAGGGGGGGGGCAGGACACATCACCCGGCAGGCCTTCTGGCAGAAGGTTCAGGAATATGCTGTCAAGGCCGGTTTGCCGAGGATCCACCCCCACACCTTCCGTCACAGCTTCGCCACCCACCTTCTGGAAGGGGGAGCCGACCTTCGCACCGTCCAGACCCTTCTCGGGCATGCCAACATCGTAACGACCCAGATCTACACCCATGTTTCGCGGGAGCACCTGAAGGAGGTGCACAGGAAGTTCCATCCGAGAGGGTAAGAGAACGTCTAACGTCCAACGTCCAAGGAGAAATCAGTCCAGAGACCAGAGTCCAGAGGATTAAGACGGGGTCCAACATCTAACGTCTAACGAAAAAGTCCAGAGTCGAGAGTCCAGAGGAGAAGAACTGACGAGGTGACATGCAGACGCGAAGGTGTGGGGGGATGTCTTGTCATTGCGAGGCGACTCCTGCCCGAAGCAATCTGAAGGGCCAAATCCCGGGATCGCTTCGCACCGGTTCAGCTCGCGATGACCTCCTTGCTTGTCATTGCGAGATGTTTCCCGACCGAAGCAATCTGCAGGGCCAAATCCCGGGATCGCTTCGCACCCGTTCAGCTCGCGATGACAATACTTGACATTGCAAGGCATACAACCGGCAATCACCCATCACGAATCACAAATCATCCCCACACCTGCACACGTGCACCGGTGCACCAATGCACTGAAATTCTCAATCCTCATTTCTCAATCCTCATTTTTTAATTCTTCACGTTAACTGCTAAACATGAATGAACTTGTTCCTCCAGTTACCAATCACCAATCACCCGCTATCCAATTACCAATACCCAATCACCGGTTTCCTATGGGATTTCAGGACAAACTCATCTAGTATGTTGTCAAAGTAGACGATAAGTTCTTTTTTTGTCTGACGTTGGACGTTGGACATTGGACGGCCCCATGGACCTGATAACCACCCACCTCAACGCCGACTTCGACGCGATGGCCTCCATGATCGCGGCGAAAAAGCTCTACCCCGAGGCCCGGATGGTTTTTCCGGGATCCCAGGAACGGAACCTTCGGGAGTTCTTTTTAAAATCTTCCATGGCCTCCTTCAGCTTCGACCGCATCAAGGATGTGGACCTTTCGACTGTCACCCGGCTGATCCTCGTGGACATCAAGATGAAAGGAAGGATCGGTCCATTCGATGAGATCGCCCAAAAGGAGGAGGTTGAACTGCACATCTATGATCACCATCCCCGGACAGATCAGGATTATCAGGGGGCCATGGAGATAGTGGAGCCTGTGGGGGCTACGGCGACACTCCTCGTGGAGATATTAAAGAAAAAGCGGATCCGGATCACCCCCGAGGAGGCGACGATCATGGCCCTCGGGATTTACGAGGATACCGGTTCCCTGACCTTCGCTTCGACCACTTCGAGGGATCTCGAGGCTGTCTCGCACCTGATGAAAAGGGGAGCCCACCTGGAGATCATCCCCACTTTCATCACCCGGGAGCTCGATTCCCAGCAGGTTCAGCTCCTTTACGATCTCCTTACCTCACTGACCATACACGATATCAAGGGGATCCCGGTTGCCGTGGCCTCGGCGACCGTGGATCAGTACATCGGGGAACTGGCCCTCCTGGTCCACAAAATGATGGACATGGAAAGCCTGGACGTCCTCTTTGCCACTGTCCGCATGGAGGACCGGATCGTCCTGGTGGCCAGAAGCAGGCTTCCCGAACTGGATGTGTCACAGATCGCCGAGGCGTTCGGTGGGGGAGGGCATCCCACGGCGGCCTCGGCCTCCATCCGGGATCTGACCCTCGTTCAGGTCAGCGAGAAACTCATGGTCTTCTTAAACAAGATGATAGGGGACCGGGTCAACGCGGGGGCTATCATGTCTTCTCCGGTTATTGATATCCCCGAAAACATGTCCCTTTCGGAAGTAGGGGAACTCATGGTCCGCTTCAATATCAATTCACTTCCGGTGGTGGCCCCGGACGACAGCCTGGTGGGGATCATCACCAGAGGAGTGGTTGAGCGGGGTCTCCTCCACGGCCTGGGAGAAGCCCAGGCAAGCGACTTCATGCTCACCGAATTCGGGACCGTGACCGTCGACTCCTCCCTCGAGAAGGTGGAAGATTTCATCATCGAAAAAAGGCAGAGGATGCTCCCGGTCATCGAGGGGAAAAAGGTGAAGGGAGTCATCACGAGGACGGATCTTCTCGAGGCCATGCACGCCGATTTCAGGAGGACCCGGTCCTATGGATCGCCAGGGATAGAAAGCGAAACGACCCAGGGCCGGGTGAGAAACATCAGGGAACTTTTAAAGGAGATCCTTGACCCGAAGACGCTGAGTGTGCTGACCATGGCCGGAAAAGTAGCCGAAAAATCGGGATACCGCGCCTTCCTTGTAGGGGGCCTCGTCAGGGATCTCATCCTGCGTCAGAAGAACCTGGATGTTGATATCGTGGTGGAAGGGGATGCCATCCAGTTTGCCAGGAGGCTCGCCAGGAGGCTAAAGGGCCGGGTACGGTCCCACAGGAGGTTCAAAACGGCTGTGGTGATCCTTCCGGAAGGTTTCAAACTCGATGTGGCCACAGCTCGCACGGAATATTACGAATCCCCCGGGGCCGACCCGATGATCGAGAAAGGATCCATCAAGCTGGACCTGTACCGGCGCGATTTTGCCATCAACGCCCTGGCGGTACGCCTTAATCCCGATGCGTTCGGCCAGGTCGTGGATTACTTCGGAGGCCTGCGTGATTTAAAGGACAAGACTATCCGGATCCTTCACAACATGAGCTTTGTGGACGATCCCACCAGGATTATAAGGGCCGTCCGCTTCGAGCAGAAGTTCGGTTTCCGTATTGGAAAACACACGGAATACCTCCTTAAAGGCGCTGTCAAAAAGAGATACCTCCAAAGGGCCCAGGGACCCCGGCTCCTTTCGGAATTCCTGGCGATCCTTCGCGGCGAAATGCCTTTTGCCGCTTTTAAAAGGATGCAGCAACTGGGGATCCTCGAATCCCTTCACGACGCCATGGCTTTCGATGGAAAGATGCGGGAGATCTTCCAGCAGGTGGACAAGATCCACTCCTGGTTCCAGCTTCTCTTTTCAGAGGAGAATCCGGATATTGCCCAGATCTATTTCCACGCGGCCATGCTCATCCGAAAAAGGGAGGAAAGGGATGAAATCCTGAAACTTTTCCATTTGAGCACACACCTTAAAAACCTCTACAGGGAAAGATGGGCCCGTCTCTCCTCCGTAATGGCGGACCTGGCCAGAAATGAAAAAGGACCCAACAGGTGGATCTTCCGGCTCCTGGGCCAGCTTGACATCGAGGACCTTCTTCTGATCATGTCCCTGACCAGGCGAGAGGGCACCGCAAAGGCGATCTCCCTTTATCTTACGAGGCTCAGGTTCATCAGGAGGGAGATCGACGGGGGCACCCTGCTCTCCATGGGATACCCGACCGGCCCCATTTTCCGGGAGATCATGCAGGCCGTGCAGGATGCGAGGGTCGACGGGCTCGTGAACACCCTGGAGGAGGAGAAG
>Ga0272443_10002613_pt1 | contig 22702 bp, 21 predicted proteins | sample SSMAcet12_FD_193581 | JGI IMG/M metagenome (GOLD analysis project Ga0272443, IMG submission 193581) | Marine sediment archaeal communities from Little Sippewissett salt marsh, Falmouth, MA, United States - SSM-Acet-12 | ecosystem: Environmental > Aquatic > Marine > Wetlands > Sediment ...
TCGATGGAGCGGTGAATGCATGGCATGACGTTGACGGTCATGCAACCTTCAAGATTCTACTCCTCGGATTTTTTTTCGTCTTTTGCTTCAGTCTTTTCTTCAACTTTAGCTTCGGTCTTCTCTTCGACTTTGGCTTCAGCCTTTTCTTCGGCTTTAGCTTCGGTCTTCTCTTCGACTTTGGCTTCGGCTTTTTCTTCGACCGGTTTTTCGGCAACAGCTTCGGTTTTCACTTCAGCTTTTTCTTCGACTTTGGCCTCGACCTTTTCTTCGACTTTCGGCTTTTCGGCGACCGCTTTTTTCTCGGTCGTTTTCTTGTCTTTTTTGTCTTTCTTGGCTTTATCTTCTTTCTTGGTCTTTTTGGCTTTGGCCTTGGCTTTTCGGGCCTCTTTTTCGGCCTTGGCGTCGGCGAGTGTTTTCTCGTCGATTTTTTCCTCGATACGCGCCGACTTGCCGGTCAGGCCGCGAAGGTAGTACAGTTTGGCCCGGCGTACCTTACCCTGGCGGGTGCGCTGTATTTTCGACACATTGGGTGAATGCAGCGGGAATATTCTTTCGACGCCGATTCCGGCGGAGATTTTTCGCACCGTGAAAGTTTCGTTGATACCGCTTCCGCGCCGGCTGATAACCGTCCCCTGAAAAACCTGGATACGTTCCTTATCGCCTTCCTTAATCTTCACATGTACCTTAACAGTGTCGCCCGGTCCGAAAGCCGGGAGCTTGTCCTTCATAAAACCCTTTTCAATCTGGGCTATCCGTTTCATTGATCTATCCTCTCATTACTCGTTATTTTCGTTTTCCTCGCTTTTTCCAAGCTCCTTAATATATGCAATATCGTCTTTATCCAGTTCTATCTCGTCCAGCAACTCGGGACGGTTCTCAAATGTTTTTCTTATCGACTCCTTTTTTCTATACTCTTCGATCAGTCTGTGGTTTCCGCCCAGAAGAATTTCGGGGACCCTCAATCCCATAAACTCTTCCGGTCTCGTGTACACCGGCGCCCCGAGTTTTTTCTCGGTATGGGAATCGGCCATGGCCGACTCGAAATTTCCGAGCACCCCGGGGATCAGCCTCACCACCGCATCGGTGATAACCGTCGCGGCCGCCTCGCCGCCGGTCATAACATAATCGCCGATGGATATTTCCTCGATCTCGAAAAGGGAGAGAATTCTCTCATCGACACCGAGATAATGCCCGCAGATTATGGTCAGCCGCTCCAGCAACGAATACCCGACCGCTTTGTCCTGGGTGAATTTTTTTCCCGCCGCCGAGGTGATGATTATTTTTTCACCCGGCTTCGCCCCGCGCTCGTGCCCGAGATCGGCAAGGCAGTTGTGAAGCGGTTCGACTTTCAGGACCATCCCGCCGCCGCCCCCGTAGGGGGTATCGTCGGCGGTGCGGTGCTTGTCGGTGGTATAATCCCGCAGATTGACGATTCGTATGTCAAAGAGCTTTTTCTCCAGTCCCCGCCCGACAATCGATTCGCCGATGACCGAATCGAACCATTCGGGGAACAGAGTTACAACTTCAATTCTCATCCGGCGAGTCAAAGATGCCCTCCGGGGGAGAGATTTCTATCAGTTTATTTTCTATATCCACTTTTTTCACGAACTGCTTCACCACCGGTAACATCGCTTTCTTTCCGTCTTCCCGTTCGATCACCCAGATATCGTTGGCCGGGTATTTTTCGACATCGACCAGCCGCCCCATTTCGCGACCATCGACATCGACCACCCTGCAACCTATCAGGTCGAAGAGATAATAGCTTCCTTCATGCAGTTCGGCAAGTTCGGTCCCTCTGATGTGCAGGTAGCTGTTGGTCAGCAGTGTGGCATCTTCGGGACTCTTAATTCCTTCCACTTTAGCCACGGGTCTTCCGGAGACAAATTTGATATCGACTATTTCGATCTCTTTCCAGCCCGTGTCCGATTCGATCCAGAACGTTCCACCTTTTTTGAAACGTTCCGGATTATCGGTAATCGGTTTCACATATATTTCACCGGACACGCCCCGAGGCCTGCCAAACTGACCCACGACGATATAATCCGGTCTGATATTCAACTACTCCAGAATCTCCAAAACTGCTCTTTTGCCTTTTTTGGCCGAAATAGCAGCAATCAGTGTCCGAATAGACTTCGCGGTCTGTCCATGCTTACCAATCACTTTACCCAAATCCCCCTGGCCGACACGAAGTTCGTAGACAGTAGTTCGTGCTCCCTGCACTTCGGTCAGATCCACCTGATCAGGATTATCAACCAGAGCTTTGACGATGGTTTCGATGAACTCTTTCACAGCAATCTCCTTTGTAGTAGCGATTTCTGGTTTAGGTTACTGCTTGATAACGAGCATTAACACAATTATTCTGATTTAGTTGCCTTCTGTTTCTTACGTTTCTTGGGACGCTCGGTAATAGTTTCGTTCAGTGTTATCTCCGAAACATCTTCACCCTTTTTCTGCATCTCATATTTTTTCATAAAGCCGACCTGTTTGAGAATGGTGGCCACGGTAAATGAGGGCTGCGCCCCTTTATCCAGCCAGTAAGTCATTCTCTCCTCGAAGACTTTCACCTTCGCCGGCTTTTCGATCGGGTTGTAATAACCCAATGCTTCGATAAATCTTCCGTCGCGGGGCATTCTTGAATCTGCCGCAACAAATCTGTAAGTCGGTCTCTTTTTCGCGCCCAGGCGTTTGAGTCTAATCCGTACAGCCAAAATTAACAACCTCCATCGAATTGCGTCACATCTGGAAAGGGGAAGCCCCTTTCGGCAGACCTTTTATTTTGAATTTATTTACATTTTTTATCATTTTCTGCATGGCGAAAAACTGTTTCAGCAGCAGGTTGACATTCTGCACCGAGCTTCCGGCCCCGGCCGCGATCCTGCTTTTGCGGCTGCCGTCGATAATGTTCGGATTCTGCCGCTCATACGGCGTCATCGACTGGATTATCGCCTCCACCCGTTTCATCCCATTTTCGTCGATCTGGACGCCTTTGAGGGCCTTCCCGACCCCCGGTATCATACCGACGATCGATTCCAGCGGCCCCATTTTTTTCAGTTGCTGCATCTGGTCATAAAAATCCTCGAGCGTAAAAGCGTTCTTGCGAAGTTTTTTCTCGAGCTTCTCCGCTTTCTCCAGATCGATACTGTCCTGCGCCTTTTCGACCAGCGTAACGATGTCGCCCATACCGAGAATACGCGAGGCCATTCGCTCCGGGTGAAACGGTTCCAGATCGGAAAGCTTCTCCCCGGTCGAGACCATTTTGATCGGGCACCCGGTCACTTTGCGAATCGAGATAGCCGCGCCGCCGCGGGCGTCGCCGTCCATCTTGGTCAGGACGACACCGGTCAGATCGAGCTGGTTATGGAACTGCTCGGCCAGGTTGACCGCATCCTGTCCGGTCATGGCATCGGCCACCAGAAGCACCTCGTCCGGTTCGACTTTGTTTTTGATCTGATCCAGCTCGGCCATCAGTTCTTCATCGATATGCAAGCGGCCGGCGGTATCGAGGATGACCAGATCGAAGAAATTTTTCTCGGCGTATTTTTTGGCTTCGCGGCAAATCTCCGGCGGCTTTTTGCCGTCGAGACTGAACACCTCGACCGAGATCGAGTCGCCGATAACCTTCAATTGTTTTACGGCGGCCGGACGGTAAATATCAGCCGCCACCAGAAGCGGCTTTTTATTTTTTCGTTTGGCGTCGAGGGCGAGTTTCCCGGACAGGGTCGTTTTACCCGAGCCCTGCAGACCACACAGCATGTATACGGTGGGCGACCTGTCGATGGGCGCCAGCGGGATCGCTTTTTCGCCGAGCGTTTTAATCAGCTCGTCATTGACGATTTTGACAATCTGCTGTCCCGGTTCGATCGATTTAAGAACCGTCTCGCCAACCGCCTCGGCCTCGACCGCTTTGATAAACTGCTTGACGACCTTATAATTAACATCCGCTTCGAGAAGCGCCCTGCGGACCTCGCGGAGCGAGTCCTTGATGTTCTTCTCGGAAAGCTTTCCGGCGCCGCGGAGCTTCTTGAAGATGTCGTCAAATTTATCTACTAATTCACCAAACATAATTCAATACCATAAAACGCCAAAATAGGGCATACTTCCCCCATTGGCAGTCAACAAATATATATAATTGCCCGAAAATCGCAAGAGCTTTCTAACTCTTTATTTTACGGACGAAATCGGCAAAATCGGGAGCCTTAAAGAACGACGAGCCGCTCACCAGAATATCGGCGCCGGCTTTGTGAAGTTCGTGGGCATTATCCAGCCCCACGCCGCCATCAACCATGATCTCGAAACTTAAGTCGTTATCCTGTTTGAATTTGGCCGCCAGATCGATTTTCCGGTAAACATTATCCATAAATGCCTGACCCGCAAAACCGGGATTGACCGACATCAGCAGTAACAGGTCGATCTGATGCAGATATGGAAAGGCCTGTTCGATATCGGTCGGCGGGTTGAGTGTCAGACCGGCTCTGGCGCCGCCTTCCTTGATTCGGCTGATAAGCCACAAAATCCGCCCCTTGTCGGGCGGGTTGCCGAGGGTGTAAACCCAGCGGTTTTTGCCCAAATCTTTCCGGGTTCCCCCGATTTCGAGATGGAAGGTGATATAATCGGCGCCTATTTCGAGAAAGTCATCGATATAATGTTCCGGGTCGGTCACCATCAGGTGGGCGTCATGCGGCAGCGAGCATGATTCGATCGACATTTTCGATATTTCCTTGCCGAAAGAGATATTGGGCGCGAAATGACCGTCGATAATATCGAGATGGATCATATCGGCGCCGGCCGTTTCGGCCTCTTTGACCTGATCGCGGAGCCGTCCGAAATCGGCGGCCAGAATCGACGGGGCTAATTTTATCATGGGTGAATATCCTGTATCTGTTATCAAAAGCTATTGGTTTTGGTTCCAAAGCCAAATATAGCATTGGAGCCGGATATTATCTACACAAAAACAATATAGAATCGATTTTAATCTTCGCCGGGATATAGAAATGATTATTGAATCATTGCATCAGATTGATCAAAGATCTTTAAAATTAGTCTCAAGCAATTTTGCGGTCAGGGCATTGAATTTAATGTCTTTTGTCCGGGCAAAAATAATGTTCATCATAAGCACCAGATCCTGCCGGCTGAATATCCTTATGTTAAATGAGATATCTTTTTGCTTCGGATCCCCGGAATGGATCGTCAATATGATATTGCGTAAAAAGATATCCGCCTGTTTCGATGATATATTTAACTCCGCTATTTCATGCCATGACATTTTCCGCGACTTAAACAGCGTCTTATAGACAATTCCTTCCCTGTCAAATGAGAGCCTTATCGACCTGTTCCAGACGGCCAGAAGTATCGGCAATAATAGCGACAAAAATAAATAACCGGCGCTCGCATTCTCCTTTTGGATGCTAACCACAACCACACAAATAGAGGCCAGGCCCAGGACAGCGATAACCGCCAATCCCCATTTTGGCGGGCGAAAGGTTCTTTCGCGCGGCAAATTACCGTCATGGCTCATATTCATAGATGTACACGTCATACAAACTGCGGCCGTTAAGTCGATTACAAATATATTTGATATTACAGACTTCCTTTATCATAAATAAGGCCTGCCGGCCCTATATGTCAATAACCGGAAGATAATAAAATTTTATTCATATGCCGGAATAGCCGGTTGGCCCCGGAGATCAGGCAGATAAATTCTGTTTAGTTACTTGTCAGATCACATTGCGGTAGAATGGCGGAGGCTTTATTTTCCACATCATCTTTTATATCATCTATGACCATAATTAATGCTTGCTGATGTTTAACCAGGCGGTAGTACGGTCCTGCAAGATCCGGATCAAGACGGATATCGGCGGCACATTTACGCAACGATCTACCTATAAAGGCGCTTTCAAACAGAGAATCCTTAAAATTGTCGTAAATTCTGCTTATTGTCTTTTTATTCGATTTTGCATAATCGATAATAATCGAATCCAACCGATTTTGCTTCTCCAGTGACGATTTGTCCCCGATCAGCCGCTCGGACCGGAAGCGGCCTATATACAGCGCCTTGACAAACATGCTGTCGCGCGCACGGGAGATATCACCGATGAACAGGCTCAGGACTTTAAAAAGTTTTCGGTAGGCCCGACAATCCATCGAATCGATATCGACCACTTTGCGATACATATAAATCGCGTCGATTATATTGTTTCGGACATAATACAAATCACCCAGCGCATTATATGCCGGAGCAAACATGGAATCATTCTCGATAGCTGTTTCATACAGTCTCTCGGCTTTCTCCAGTTGATAATTGGTCTCATACGCACGACCCAGTTCATAGCGCACCTGATAAAGTCCGGTATCTGTTTCAAGCGCAATATTGTACTCATTAATTGCTTTATCCACATCTCCCAGAGTAAATAATGCCTTACCGATATTAAATCGTATTTTCGCCGACAGAGCACTATCGCTTGTAAGATAAAGAGCCTTTCGCCAGGCCGTAACAGCTTCGATCTCATTTGAGGAAGGTTGATTGTACAACGCATTTCCCAGGTTAAAATATGCCGAGGAGTAATTCGAATCGACAGCGACTGCCCGACGCAGCGCTTTTTCCGCATTTTTATACTGCCGCACATCCAGATACACCATACCCAGCGCGTTGTATGCTTCGGCAAAAGTTGTATCGGTTCGCGCCGCTTTCACAAGCAAACTTATGGCCCCCTTTTTATCGCCCTCCAGATAACGGCCGACACCGTCTCTGTAAAGCTGGTCCGCCGTATCCTGCGCAAAACATATCGAGACGGACAACAGGGCAAAACCATATATCATACCGACCATGCCCCTCACGAGATAATTCATGACATCCCTCCACATTTCTGTATTATTCCCGACTCACCGACTTATTGTCCAAAAACCCATAGCCTACCATCTCTTTTCCTGTATAGCCTGCAATTAGTCGGTTCAATATATCCTCGAATGAATCGTTATCGCGGCGCAGGAAAATTATTGCGCCCAGATATGTCCTATTGTACGACCGTTTCCGAGCATGTTTTATATTAACTTCAACAGGAAAATTCAGATAGTATCCTTTTTCAAGTACCTCTATACACGATTCACAATTAATGGTTTTATGGATGTTCTCTATCAAAGACGGATTACTTCCCCGAAACTGAATCCAGCACAACGGCCGCGGGGCTTTATTTAATGATACAATGTTGACGTTTTCCGACGTTTTCCCGGCTTCAATCCGCAGGTCGTTATCTTCATAATCAACTATGTAAACGGCCGTATCGCAATTATCGATAATTACATATAGATCGAAATGTTCAGGTAGAAGTACTGACGTCATCGACATCGCCGAGTAATTGTCGGCAACACAGTTGATCCGAACATAGACAGCGCTTCCTTCCAACTCCAATGTCGAACCATAACCAAGGTTTTTAAGCTGCACGCCAATGGTCAATTTGCCGCTTTTCCAATCTCGATTAACAATAATATCACAGCCCTCAAAAGGTTTGGCATTAAGTGGTCGCCAACGGTCGAAATCATGGGGCCGGATTGAAATTGGGGGATCACCAAATTGCGGATCATTAAACTGCGCATAAAGACAACCATGAATAAGCATAACCGCTGTTATCGTAATGAAAAACGCCTGACAAAATGTTCTTTTCATATCACAATCCCCGGCAATTAACGGCCAAGATTACGCTTCACCCCAAATTTGCCCAATTACACTCTCAGGATACAGAAACCCCGACCGCAATTGATGAATGTCCATGTTGAAATTACCCTTGGCTGTCGCAGAACTGCAACCTATATCGTCTCTTTATAATAGAATAGACGTTATACTTATCTGTTTTATCAAAGCAAATTCATGGAATAATAATTCAAAAAATGTATCGCCGATGTTATTATGTATAATTTTCGGTACACCCCTAACCGGGCATATCATGACATATTTGATCACCTTTAACACTCACAATTTGAAATAGTCAAACTACCCATAAAGCAGTGACAAATGAAAGAGTCAGTTGATTCTCCTTCGGTTATACCAAAGGAATTAATTCCGCATCATGCCAAGCAGGAGCATGCTTGTCTTATTTAAATTCGACTGCGGCGCACCAGTTTAAGCAACCGGCCATGCATTTTTAGCGGTTGTCAGAAACCGCACGTAATTTTAAGTACAGGGAAATAATGATTATATTGTCTATAGGTATGTAAGAATTTTGTTTCCGGGCAAATTCTAATATAGAAAAATGTATTGATAATTAGTATTAATATTATATATTGATGTTACATTTCCTTATACAAAGACAGGTTACATATCGGAGTTCAAAACAACTTGGGGAGGACAGGATGTTAAGACCTGCAAAAGTTTTCATGACCATCGCCATTTTTCTGGCCTTTTCGATTCCGGCCATGGCGGCAACCATCAATGTTCCCACCGATCAGCCGACCATTCAGGAGGGTATCGATGCTGCGGCAGATTATGATACGGTCCTGGTGGCACCGGGGATTTATGACGGCTTTGTGAATTTCAACGGCAAGCTTATTGTGCTCAAGTCGACCGTCGGTCCGCTGGCGACAATTATCACCGGCCCGGATGATACATACAGCGCGCTGGTGACTTTGGAAAGCGATGAGACGGAAGATGCGGTACTCGAGGGATTTACCGTTCTCGGCGGCTGGCTGGGCGTGTACTGTGCCGGTTCGGGTCCTACCATTAGGAACAACATTTTCAAGAACCAGCAGACCACCGACTGGGCGGCGGTAGCGATTGCATCCACGGCCTACCCGCCGGAAGCCACCAGCCAACCTGCCCCGGCCAAAATCATCAACAACACCATCATTAATTGTGCCAACGGCGGAGTTTCAACGTTTTCCACGGAGACGGTAGTAGTTAAGAATAATATTATTGCTTTCAATGATGGTTACGGGCTTCATCTTCAGGCGGGATTTCTGCCCCTTGACAATTCTTATAACAATGTATATGCCAACGGGACCGATTATATTACGGCGGAGCCGGGAGAAGGATCAATCAGCGCCAATCCGATGTTTAATTTTGATTATTCACTGAGCCCGGAATCACCGTGTATCGATGCCGGTGATCCGGATCCGACATATAATGACCCGGATGGAAGTCGCAGTGATATGGGCGGCGTGAGTACCGGCATACTCTACCCGATGGCGCTGAACGTAAATTTCGGAGCAGGTGTCGATAATAACCAGATTTATAACATGAACCCCGATATTTTCTGGTCATATTATGACCCCAATGAGACGGTGCAGCAGGCTTTCGAGATCGAGGTGGGCACTGATGAGGACTGGTCGGCGGCTGAGATGTGGGCCTCGGGGACGGTTTCTTCCGGTGACACGAGCATCACGTACGGCGGGGATCCGCTCGAGGCAAGAACAGTTTATTATCTGCGAGTCAGGTTAAACGACGGTGACAACTGGGGTATGTGGAATAATACACATTTTAGCGTTTATGACTGTCCTATTGTCATCGATGTCCCTGCCGATTACGACAACATACAGGATGCCCTGGATAATTCGGTCGACGGCGATACTATCCTCGTTTCACCCGGAACGTACGAGGGATTGATCAACTTCATGGGAAAGCTGGTTATGCTGAAATCAGCCGACGGCCCTCTGGAGACGATCATAACCGGCCCGGCCGATATGTACAGCGCCCTGGTTACTTTCGACCACGGCGAGACCGAGGCGGCCGCTCTCGAAGGCTTCACTCTGCAAGGGGGATGGCTGGGCGTTTACTGTGAAAACTCGGCCCCGCTCATCAGGCACAATATTCTCAATGATCAGCATACGACGGAATGGGCGGCTATAAGTCTGGCGGCGCCCGGTTATCCGCCCTATGCCTCTATGGGTCCGGCGCCGGCGAAGATCATAAACAACACCATTGTCAACAGTGCCAACGGCGGAATATCGTCATTTTCGACCGAGCCTCCTGTGATTAAAAACAATATCATAGCCTTTAACGACAGCTACGGTATTCACTTATTTGACTGGTTCGGCGATACGCTTCCCGCACAGATATCCTACAATGATGTATATGGCAATGAGACTGATTATGACAACTGCCTGCCGGGCGAGGGTGCAATCAGCCAGGATCCGCTTTTCGAATTACCTTTTGAAGACAATTTTGCGCTGTTACCCAATTCGCCGTGTATCGATGCCGGTGATCCCGACCCGATATATAACGATCCGGATGACACCCGAAACGATATGGGCGCGTCTCCGGCAATTCGAGAATATCCGCTCGCGATAAACATGAATTTCGGCCCCGGTGTCGACAATGAGGCTGTAAACACTTTGACTCCGGTGTTTTACTGGTCATACCTCGACTCCGAAGCATCTTCACAGCAGGGCTATCAAATCCAGGTCGGTACCGACCATGAGTGGACCATCGCCGAGATGTGGTCGACAGGACCGATTTACTCCGGTGACACTAATGTCATTTACAGCGGTAATCCGCTCGAGGAAAGAAAGCTGTATATTGCCAGAATTCGGGTGACCGACGGAACCAGCTGGGGCTCCTACAGCTACGTATATTTTAAAATCGTCGCGTCCGGTTTCACCATAAACGTGCCCGAAGATTTCGATAACATACAGGATGCCGTCGATCATTCATACAGCGGCGATATAATCCTTGTCGGTCCGGGTGAATACGCGGGACCGATAGATTTCGGCGGTCGCGCCATCGCATTAATGTCAAGTGACGGACCCCTGGCAACGACAATTACGGGAACCGGATACAACCTGGTTACCATGGGCCAGGGAGCGACGGGCGATGCCGTGCTCGAGGGATTTACTCTCAGCGGCGGCAATTATGGTGTATATTGTGATGGAACAGGAGCGGTCATAAAACGAAATATATTCACAGGCCAAAGCCAGAGCAAAGCAGCCATAATAGCGGGCGGCGAGGGAACCGAATTGGATACCGTCCGTATTGTCAACAACACCATCGTCAACGGCGCCGGTCACGGCGTTAAAATAATTGAGAACATCACTTCGATAATAAAAAATAATATTATAGCCTTCAACGATCAGTGCGGGGTGGTGGTCCAAAATGAGACAATGGTGGCGGACTTCACCTACAATGACGTTTACGGCAACCAATACAACTTCATGAACATTTATCCCGGCGTTGGATGCCTGGAAGAGGATCCGCAGTTGGGTCCCAATTTCACCCTGATGGTTGGTTCACCATGTATCGACGCCGGCGATCCCGATCCAGTGTACAAGGATCCCGATGGCAGCCGAAACGACATGGGAGCATTGTGGGCCGGCGAATACATTGCCGGTGACGCCAATGACGATGACGCGGTTAACCTGATGGATGCTATTTATGTCATTAATTATCTGTACAAGGCCGGCCCGATGCCGGTACCTGTTCCCGAAGCGGGTGATGCCAACGGAGATTCGGAACTTAATATTCTGGATGTAACGACGGTGATAAACTACCTGTATCGCGATGGTCCTCCGCCGACCCACCCGTAAAATACAGGATATCTTCGAATAACCATACAGGATTCGCCCTGACCGGCGGATCCTGTTTTTTTATCCCGGTTCGGAAAGACTGGGATAATTGCGGCAATTCGCCACCGGGACGGCTGCTCGACCGAACACATTTGTTGCTTTTGCGGCGTATTGTTTATAATATGCGGGTATTAATTCAGGGAGAATTACGCGATGAATGGAAAAATCAAGTCACTCTTTTCATGTATACTTATAGTCTCGTTTATGACAATCATGTCCTGCGCGTCGCTTGGATCGAAAGCGAATATCAGCCGACCCGGGGCGCTCTCGAAAATTAATTGCATCTCTTTGACCGAACCGGTGCTGATGCAAAAAGACGGCAAAAATAAAATTGAAATCAGCGACAAACTATGGTATGACAACGCCCGCCACAGGATTCTTTATGCGGTCAAGGAACACGGCCTCGAGAGTATGATCTGCAATGACAGCCTGCGGGGGATTATCGAAAATATCACGCTCGAACAGAACGATCCGACGTTGTACGACCGGGCTTTGCAAATCGACCAGACTGCTGCCACGGCGGTTCTCCGGACCGAGCTGGAAATAAAAGTCGGCGACAACCACAAGGGCGACTCCAATGTAATTATGCGCCTGCATGATATCGAAACCGACGAGATTATTCTTGATATAGAATTCAACACCAAATGGGGCGTGAATTACGTGACAAAGCCGACCGTAATCATGACAATCCGCGACGGTATCAGCGGCGCGATGGGAAAGCTGGCCGAGAGTATGAATCGGGTGATGTAGCAGGTATTTCCTACCCATCGAAACCGGCCTTCACGCGACCAGTTTATGTTTATGCAAACCATGTTGCCATGATGCAAATAAGTTACACACCCCGCCCTCCGACCGACATTGTCGGGTCGCGGGGCACCCCTCTCCAGAGGAGATTAAGAAAAGAATACTAACTGAATTGTCATATCAAAAAGAAGCAGGCTAAAACCTGATCTACGAACTCAAGTCACCTTTATGTTGTGTCAGGTCCTGTCTCCCGATGACAATCGGGGGATGTGACCTGACACACTCCCTGTTTACATGGTGGCAGCCTCAGACATTAGACATAATTTGCATTAAATATATTTGGGGATGTCGCAGATTAAATCATCCGCGGACAGGAATGTCCGCGCTCCGGCTTGATAGAATTAACACATGAATTGCTGGTTATCCGAACCTGTTATCCGACTTTTTGTCTTTTACCGTTTTCACCGCGGTCTCAAGCCAGCCTATTCGAATATCGGACCGGGCATCGAACTCCGGGACATACGGTTTGATATCAAGCAGGGGTGTACCGTCAAGAATGTCGATATTGGTTACGAATAAAACTCCATTTTCAACCTTATCCAGTTGCACCACCGAGAGTCCGATGGGATTCGGGCGTCCGGGCGCGCGGGTGGCGAACAACCCGCGTTTATTGGTATCCATGAAAGGTGCAACACTGAGATTAAATCCCCGGCTGCGGTGAAAATGATAAAGCAGTATAATATGCGAGAAACCTTCCAGATCTTTCAGGCCATCGCGGTATTCCTCGAATACTTCGACTTTCCCCTTCACTCCGGCCGCGCCTGCCGGTTGAATCGGCATACCTTCCGTCTTTTTGAACGGTGTATGAATCACACCAATGGATCGGTATTCTATTTTAGTCTCCATTTGCTATCCCATTATCATTTAACCGGCGCGGTTTGTGTGGCGGTTGTTATATCGAATCGGAGGCCAGCGCCTCGGCGCGGGCGCGGCCGGCGGGCCATTCGACCTCGACCACGAACATGCCGCGAAGATCGCCTACACGGTAGCCGGTCGCGGCATCATCCGGATACAATTCGGCGATTTTGGCCGCCACCTCCGGTTTGATATTTTTCTTCGGGCCGTGGCAACTCAGGCACACCTCCTGCATATAAATCGGCTTGTAGTAAAAGAAAGTCTTTTTGCCGGCGATGGTTTGCCATTCGCCGACGAATTTCGGATCCTGGTCGGGCGAGAAAAAGCTGTCGAGTATATCGAGTTGCATGGGATCGGCCTGATTATTCTTGTTGCGGCTTTTTTCGCTGACCCGCGATATTGTCCATCCCTCGGTCGTGCGCGCCATGGCCATTTCGGGAGCCAGTTCGCTGCAGACATTGATGGCGTTGACCGCTCCGCCTTCGCGCATCGCCTCGGACAGTCCCTTTTTGAGCGAGTAGGCGAACGATTTAATTTCTTTTTCGGCCGCATCCTGGAGAATTGTCACATCGGCGATTTCGCCGCTTCGGCGCAACCGCTCGAATTTTTCCGACTGGGATTCTTTGGTTTCTTTCTTATCCCCGCCGCAGGAGAGGGATAGAACGCCCATGCAGGTTAACACGAATACAAGTATGACTATTGAATTTTTCATGATCGATTTCCCTTCAAAATAATCAATTGAGTCCGGGATAATGACTCGATATTTATTCTGTCGTCGAGACGATCAGGTCGATTTCTTCGCCCACCTCGAGTTCGGTCGCTTCCTCGACCGACTGCTCCATCACCGTCTCGGGAAGATAGTTCTCGTCGCGGATATGCGTCACCAGCCCGACTTCGAGCCCGAGATCGTCGAGTATCGTCACCGCCTCCTCGAGCGGGCGGCCGATAAGGTTGGGCATGAAGACGATACCGGAGAGCCGTCCCCGGTTGACCATCAGATTGACCGGCGAACCGAGCGGGATCTCGGTTCCGGTGGCCGGGTAAGAGAAAACCACGACGCGTTCCGGGAGCGAATCGGAGAAGGTCCAGGCGACATCGCCGAGGACCAGATTGGCCGCCTCGATATTGAGTTTGGCCTGCCGCACCGAAAAACCGGCCAGTTGCGGCACCTGGACGAATTTCTGGCCGATCGACGTCACCACTTTGATAATGCGACCCGATTTGACCATTGTCCCCGCTTTGGGATACTGCGACAGCACCGTCCCGGACTGTTTGTCGGGGTGGTACTCCTCGGAGGTCACTTCCAATCCCAGATCGACCATATTGAGAAGCTCCTCGGCGTCTTCTTTTTCATAGCCGATAATATCCGGCAGTTCGAATTCGGAACCATGGCGGGTTGCCAGCGGCATCACAAAATCATCAACGAAAAAATACATGAGAATCAGTATCAGCAACGGATAGACGCCGAAATGGATGATTTTGCGCCGGATGCTTTCGGCCGGAATCAGGGCGGTGTATTTTTCTTTCCAGTCCTGTTTACGGTTGTTGTCTTGATCGGTCATATATTAATGTTACAATTTTTTTGACAAAAGTTCATCAATTATTTTTTGACTGTGCGCGGTTTTGGTTTTCTTTTCAGGCGGGCGGCAAAAGAGCCGGAAAGATTTTGAACCGAGGGATAAGTTTTGATGAAGCCGCGCTCGGAGACAACATCACCCTTAAAATACTGATCGGCCGACTCGAGCGTAAATTCTTTGTTGCGCACCAGGAACTCCTCGACCACATCGTCGTTTTCCTTGCGGATAATGGTGCAGGTGGAATATACCATAACCCCGCCCGGCTTGACCAGCCGCGCCACGCGGTCGATCATGGCCGACTGGACACGGAAAAGTTTGTCGACATTTTCCTGAGTCTTGGTCCAGCGGAGATCGGAGTGTTTGCCGGCATTACCCCACCCGGTGCAGGGGGCGTCGAGCAGGACGCGGTCGAATGGGCCGCCCTTGAAATCGAGATTATCGCCCATAACCGGATTGATTATTTTGACGCCGAGCCGTTTGCAGTTTTCGATCATCAGTTCGAGGCGCGGGCGGGATTTATCGACAGCGGTGATCATCCCCCGGTTGTGCATCCTGACGGCGGCATAAGCCGCTTTGCCGCCCGGGGCGGCGGCGGCATCGAGGATATCCATCCCGGTTCTCGGATTCAACAGGCGAACGGCCATACCGGCCGATTCATCCTGAATATATACTTTGCCGGTTTTGACCAGTTTCTCCTCGAGCGGGAACGATCCCTCATCGAGATGAAAAAACTCCGGCAGATATGCGCCGAGCGTGTATTTCAGTCCGGCCCTATCGAGTTCTTTCTTGATATCATCAACTTTGGCCTTGAAGAGATTGACCCGGAACGAGATGCGCGGCGGTTTGTTCATTTCGGCCAGGAGCTTTTCGGTTTTTTCGAAACCGAATTCGCTCAGAGCGTATTTCACGAACCAATCGGGAAATGAATAATAATTACCCAGGTACGCCGCCGGGTCCTCTTCTTTGTCGCGGAACTTAATCCGATCGGGATCCCGCAGGGCGGTTCGCATAACGGCATTGACCAACCGGGCGCGCGGGCCGTCGCAAAAGTGGCGAGCCAGATTTACCGATTCGGAAACGGCCGCGGCGTCGGGAATACGGTCGGTGAAAAAGAGCTGAAAAAAGCCCATCCGCAGAATATCCGTCAACCGTTGCGGCATTTTTTCCGATGGCCGGCTCAGGTAGAATCGAATATCATGATCCAGTCGGCGCTTCATTTTGATTGTTCCGTTGACAAGCTGGCGTATGAAGCGCAGGTCGAGATCGCTGAACTCTCGTTTTTCGGTGGCCATCTGTATCGACTCGGCGGCGGTAAAGCGGCCGCTTTCGACCAGGCCCAGTATCTCGATCGCAGTCGCCCGCACTGGGTCGAATGTTTTTTTCTTCTCGGGCATCGATTAAAACTCCATCGGCGTCAACCGCCGGCCGTCATCGTCGATATAAAGCAGTTCTTTGCGATGACAGATTATTGCTTTCATACTTTCCTCATCGGCCATTCCGGCCGCCGTCATTACCTCCGACGGACGCGCATAACCGGCGTTGCCGATACCAAGTTCCATACATATCTCGGCCCGTTCGGGATCGTTCGGGCTGTTTTCAATATATTCCATACTGTATATCGCGCCGCGTATATCGACCGTTTTGGTTTCGGCTTTGCCGGAACGGGTTATTTCCACATTTTCCCGCGCCAGCAGGGAAGCGATCATCTCTTGATACGTATCATCTTTATCGACAAAAGCGGTGTAAACAGCACGATTCAGGCGCCCCGATATGGATATTTTACTGTTTAATACCGCGCGGGTATCGATGATATAGAATCCGCCCGGCAGTTCGCGGTTGAACGCTTCGGCCTGAACGGCATCGAGCGGCCGCTCCAGTTGTATATCGAAATATTCCGCCTCCGAGGTATAACCAAGTTGCAGAGGCGGCCCGAAAGAGAGCCTCATGTGCGGGTGAAAACCCTGCGAGTACTCCACCGGCAACCCGGCCCGTCGTATGGCCCGTTCGATAACGCGGCTGTTGTCGAGATGCGAGAGAAAACGCATCAATCCGCGGCGTCCCCAGCGAATACGCACCTTGCATTTGGTCGGTATCGAGGACGACCGCGCCGCCAGTTTTTTCCTCCCGCGCCCGAAACCGTACATATCATCGTCATTGTTATTTTCCCGGGGGATATCCACCGCCTGCTTTTTCGATGTCTGGGAGAGGAGGGTCGAGGTTCGGTTGCGTTCCCGCACCATTTGCTCGGTGGACTGAGCCAGTTGAATATGCGACCAGGGCAGTTCGGCGGAAAATGACAGCCCTTTCAGATATTCATGCGGGTCAAGATTGTTATTCTTGAAGGCTTCATTCCAGATTTTATAGTCGAATTCTTCGCCCCAGCCGTCGAAACGGGCGCCATCGCGGAAAGCGGTCTCGATAACAGCGGCGATTTCCCTTCCGGCGCGTCCAATGATACCCTCGAGAAACGACAGTTCCGGGTTGCGGAGCTTGATATTGACCAGAGGATGATACGCGTTTCTTCGGATATAGTCGTTTTTCTCGCGAATTGTTTCGGGCGAGGCCTGCTCATCCCACTGAAACGGTGTATGCGCCTTGGGGGAGAACGGCGAGATGGTCACATTGATAATATTTTTGCCTCGGAGATTTTTCCCGATATTGACCGCCCGGCGGATCATCTGCACGATACCGTCGATATCCTCCCCGGTCTCTGTCGGCAGGCCGATCATAAAATACAGCTTGACCAGGTTCCAGCCGTTGCGGAAGACGAGATCGATAGTGTCGTACAATTCCTGGTCGGTGATATTTTTCCGTATTACCGCCCGCAGGCGCTCGGTTCCGGCTTCGGGCGCGAAAGTCAACCCGGTTTTGCGGGTTGTTTTGATCGCTTCGGCCAGTTCCTGCGAGAATGTACCCGGGCGAAGCGATGGTAAGGATAGAGTCACTTTATCCTGCTGGAGTTCCCGCGCCAGTTGAATTGTCATCGGGATTATATCGGGATGGTCGCTCGATGAGAGCGACATCAGCGAGACTTCATCGTAACCCGTGTCTTTGAGTTGTGCCTTGATCTGCCCGATTATTTCTTCTTTGGGGCGGATTCGAACCGGTTTGTATATGGTCGATGCCTGACAGAAACGGCAACCATGCGGGCAGCCGCGCATGATTTCGACCGACAGCCGGTCGTGAACCGTCTCGATATACGGTATGATCTGCCGGCGCGGATAGTACTCGCGTTTAACACGGGCGACCTTGCAGCTTTTTATTTTCTCCGGCGCGAAATCGACCAGCGGCTTGTGTGTCTTCGGATCATAAAAACGGGGCGCATATACCGACGACACGGAGCGGACGATCTGTTCCAGTCTTTCGACCCGGGGTTTGCCTTTGGTTTCATCGATAACTTCGAGCAGCCTGATGAGGTTGTCCTCGGCCTCGCCGATATAGAACAGGTCGATGAAAGCGGCGGTCGGTTCCGGATTGTGTGTCACCGGACCGCCGGCAATAATCAGCGGGTGGCTGTCGTCGCGGTCGGCGGATCGCAACGGTATCCCGGACAGATCGAGGATGTTGAGCATATTGGTGTAGACCATCTCGTAGGCGAGGGTAAACCCGACCACGTCGAATTCGCCCAGCGGCCGGAATGATTCGAGGCTGAATAGTGGTATATTTTCGCGGCGCAGAATTTCCTCGGCATCGCGGTCGGGCGCGAAGAAGCGCTCGCACAGGAACCGGTCGTCGGTGTTGATGATATGGTAGAGTATTTGCAGTCCGAGATACGACATCCCGATATCGTACATATCGGGGTAGCCGTGGGCCACTTTCAGGCGGTTCTCGGGCGGTTTGACGATTTGCCCCAATTCGCCGCCGATATAGCGCCCCGGCTTATGCACATAAGGAAAGAATTTTTTTTCAAGCAGGTGCTGCATTTACCAATAATATATAAAAAAATACCCGCTTTGTAACAGAGCGGGATATTTTTATTTTATGCCGAACTTAATCAGCCGTAGATTTCCGAATGATTGCATTTACAAACACCGACATTGACGGTGCGATAACGCCAGCCTCTTTCGGATCTTTCCGCCTTGGAGTATTTCACATAATTGATAGGCTGTCCGCACACGGGACATGTATCCACATGTTTCTTCTTCGAAGCCTTATCAGAGAAACTCTGTTTCTTGGCCATTTATCAGAATCTCCTCTATCTCGATCGTTTCATTTTCCAGTTCATACATTTCATCTTTGACCGTCAGCAAGAGCTCGACGGACTCCTTTAATATACGCAATTCCGGCTTATCCGCAAACTGATTTTCGACACTTTTTAGAAAACCTGCAGCGGCGCGATAATCTTTTTCGCCGAGTGCCTGAAGCGCCCTGTAATATGCCTTATCCGAATCATTTAGCATTTCGGCCCCGCAGTCTGATATTTTCGATCTCTTTGAGCCGTTTGGCGAACGGCGTCACCTTATAGCCGTTCATTTTCAGGAAATAAATCATCGAGCCGGCCAGATGTAAAAACATCGTATCTTCTTTTGCCTCAGCCGATTTCAGGACATCATCGAGTATCGACAGCAGATGCCGTCCCTCGAACTCACCCGAATCGAAGAGTTCTTTTTCGCGGCCCATGAAATCCATGAATTTGCCCAGGAAATCCTCATCGGGCGCTTTTTTGCTCATTTTCAGGATCAATTTACGCCGTGGAATTATCCCCTCTTCCCGCCATTTGTCTATCTGATCGGAGAGTTTGCGGGAAATCGGGTCGGCCGGGTCGAGACCGGAGCGAATATCGCTCAGAAGGTTGCCGATTGATTCGATCGATGACATATCGAGTTGTTTCTTCTCGACAGTATTGCGGTTATTTGCGAACCAGTCGCCGAGGCGGTTGTTGACGATCCGCCCTTTGAGCGAGTCGCGCGCGATTTCATCGAGCGTATCCACGCTACTGAGCGAATTCATCCGTCCCTGTTCGGCTTCGACCACCCTGGTCAGGAAGCTTTCGAGGGTCGATTCCAGCTTTCTGAGTGTTTTAAGGCGGCTCAACGCTCATCCTCGATCGAATCTGGTGTCAATTCATCTGCGGTCAGACGGGACCGGATCGTATCGCTGATACTTTTCACGGTGGTTTTTTCCGTCTTGACCGTTTCTTTTTTGCTGTCGGTATCGGTAGTTTTGCCTGTTTTTGTCTTCAACTCCAGGTATTCCTCCATAAGCTGCGACACCCGGTCCACCATCGCCTGCAGATGATCCGCTTTTTCTTCTTTCTTGCCGGCCGAATCGATCAGCCCGGCCAGTTTGAGGGCGGCCAGTTTGCGAAGTGTTTCCATCCGCGACAGCGGCGTCACCTGAATAATCTCCTCGATACTGCGGCGGCCGTCAACCAGCGAAAGCAGGTTCCATTCTTCGCTGTTGAGCGAAATACTCGATTTTCTTTCGGCCGGGGTGGCGGAAATTACCGGCACCGAGCTGAAATCGGGCAGAGCTTCCTTGATCCGGTTCAGTTCGTCGATACGCCGGTAGCCCTCGAGGATGGCATTTTCGACCGAGATATCGACCGTAATTTCCTCCTCGGTGGGGTACTGATTCTCATAGAATTTGAAAGTTCCGCTCTCCCAAGAAAGAAGCGAATAAATCAACTCCTCGACCTGGTTGCGGACGACATTTTCCAGATCGGCCCGGTCGATATATTTTTTCTCCATCAGGATTTGCCCGAGCCTTTTTGACGATGCCTCTTTGGCCTGAGTATTGACGGCATCGTCGAGCTGATCGGAGGTAATGCGCCCGCGGTCTTTGAGAAGCTGTCCCAGGTGGAATGTCTGGCGCGGGCCGTAGCCGTAGATAATCCGTCCCGCCTTGAAATACACCATCACGATATCGTCGTCTTTTTGGATCCCGAGGGTGCCGGTTTTACGGCTGTTGGCCACCAGCTGGAATATTTCGGGAAGCGTGAATCGACCGATATTTCCCTGCAACGCCTGCTCCATTAATGCTCCGATTATTTAATAAGGTTTGAGTGTAGAATATACACGCAATAGCAACTTTGTCAATTAATGTTTTGGGGAAAATGAGTCTACAAAAGATAAATACCAATTTGATTAGAGAATATTAGATTAAATGAAAAAAGGCATCGCGAAAGTTGGCAATAAACAGGCATCTGAGGTAATTCACTTGATTTTTTTCAAAATGTGATTTGAAATCGACTGAAATTATATAATCTTCATCATATGTCTTTTAATTGATAAAATTAATTGTGCCACATTTTTGATTGAATTATTATTAGGCCAATGAGATAGACAGAAAGATTGTTATGCAATTAAATAAAGAGAAAAATAAAAAGAGACTATCATATTTATCGCTATTTAGTGGCGCGGGAATTGGTTGTTTTGGATTTGATTTAGAGAATTTCCTTTGTATTGCAACCGTTGAAAAATTGGCAAAAAGACTAAGATTCCAGAAATATAATAATAAATGTACAAGGAAATCGGGATATATTTCGGAGGATATGTCCAATCCAAATGTAATAAGTAAGATCCAAAATGAAATATCATATTGGGAAAAACAAGGTGTCATCTCTGGAGTAGATGTTCTTGTGGCCACGCCACCATGCCAAGGTATGTCCGTTGCAAATCATAAAAAGAAAAACGAAATAGTAAGAAATTCTTTGGTTGTCGAGTCTATAAAGGCAATAATCAAATTCGATCCAAAAATATTTATAATTGAGAATGTTAGGACTTTTCTTAATACAATATGCACTGATATTGATGGCAATGATAAGAAAATTAGGGAAGCAATAGAATCAAATCTTTCAGGATCATATCATATTCTGTTTTCACAAGAGAATCTCGGAAATTATGGAAGTAATTCAAGCCGTAATAGGACCTTGGTTATAGGAACAAGGAAAAATTTGAACGAATTGAATCCTTATCAGCTTATTCCAGATTATCAAAATCCACCCACATTAAGAAAAGTTATAGGGGATTTACCTAGATTAAAAAGAATGGGTGAGATTAATTCTAAAGATATATACCATAATTATAGATCATTTGAATTAAGAATGTTGCCTTGGATAAAAAACTTAAAAGAGGGTGAGTCTGCTTTTGATAATAATAAAGAAGAATTAAAACCTAACAGAATCATCAACGGCAAAATCGTGCAAAATAAATGCAAAAATGGAGACAAATATAGAAGGTGTTTCTGGGATAAATTGGGGCCTTGTATTCACACAAGAAATGACATCTTAGCTAGTCAAAATACCCTACATCCAGAAGATAATAGAGTATTTAGTATAAGAGAATTGATGCTTCTAATGACGATCCCAAGTAGTTTTAAGTGGTCCGAACATTCCATAGAAGATTTAAATGCTTTGCACATTGAAGATAAAAGAAAATTTCTTAAGGAAAGAGAACTAAACATAAGACATTGTATAGGTGAGGCTGTTCCCACTGAAATTTTTAGATCGATAGCTGATAAAATAAAAAAGAGGTTAGACATTAACAGCCTAAATGACACAGAAATTAAAGCGTTAATCAAAAAAGAGAATTTAACGTGCAAGAGAAATTTAGTTAATTTTATACAATCTACTAAGAATGTTTATGACTATACTGTACTTTCAAAAATTGCTGAGTTGTCAAATTCATTAAGAGTACAAAATTCTGCTTACTATACCAGGCAAGATGTTTGTTTTACACTTGTTAATGATTTGCCTGATTATGACTCGAATAAAAAGTTAAGAATATTGGAACCATCTGTTGGAGTTGGTAATTTTCTTCCGCTTTTATTTAAAAAGTATAGAAACCTTGAAAAGGTCAGAATTGACGTTGTTGATATAGACAAGGACGCATTGGATACTTTAAAACACCTTGTTAACACGATTACCGTACCAAGGAATTTTGAAATAAACTATATCAACCACGATTTTTTGCTTCATG
>Ga0272443_10002614_pt1 | contig 22693 bp, 19 predicted proteins | sample SSMAcet12_FD_193581 | JGI IMG/M metagenome (GOLD analysis project Ga0272443, IMG submission 193581) | Marine sediment archaeal communities from Little Sippewissett salt marsh, Falmouth, MA, United States - SSM-Acet-12 | ecosystem: Environmental > Aquatic > Marine > Wetlands > Sediment ...
TCGTTGACCTGCCAGCGGAAGGTTTTTTCGTCGAGTGCGACGCGCTCGATTTCCTGGGCGCGGGCGGCCTCGACCGAGAGCTTCCGTTCGAGCCGGCCCTGCATCGTCGAAAGCTCCGCGAGCAACTGCGGCGAGATGGTCAGGAGGTCGCAGCCGGCCAGCGCGAGGATCTGGCCCACGTGCCGGAAGCTGGCCCCCATGACCTGGGTCGGGTAGCCGTGCTTCTTGAAGTACGCATAGATTTGCCGCACCGACTGGACGCCGGGGTCGTCTTCCGGTGCGATGTCGTCGACCTGCCAGGCGTTTTTGTACCAGTCGTAAATCCGGCCCACGAAAGGCGAGACGAGCGTGACGCCCGCGTCGGCGCAGGCGGCCGCCTGCGGGAAGCTGAACAGCAGCGTCAGGTTGCAGTGAATGCCGGACCGCTCGAGCCGTTCGGCCGCCCGGATGCCCTCCCACGTCGAGGCAACCTTGATAAGGACGCGCTCGCGCCCGACACCGGCCTGTTCGTAAAGCTCGATCAAACGCTCGGCCTTGCGGATCGTCCCTTCGACATCGAAGGACAGTAGCGCGTCCACTTCCGTCGAGACGCGGCCGGGGATGATTTCGAGGATCTCAGTGCCGAAGTTGACGAAGAGCTTGTCGAGGCAGGCCTCAAGCTGGGTCTCCGAGCCGCCGGATGCCGAGCGGCCGTACTCGATCGCATCGTCGATGAGGTGCTGGTAGGCGCCGCTGGAGGCCGCCTTGTAGATGAGCGACGGGTTCGTCGTTGCGTCCTGGGGCATGTACTTGCGGATCGCCTCGATCTCGCCCGTGTCGGCTACCACCACCGTCATGGCGCGTAGCTGGTCGAGCAGGTTCATGGTTCGCTCCTTGATTGTCTTACAGACGCCACGTTGTGCTCCGTCCGGATCCGTCACTTTCGTATAAAAATTATAGACCTCCAGGCGGACGAGCACCGGCGTTTTTTGAGCACGCCACCGTCGGCTTGCTTGTCCGGGGGGCATGGGCGTCCCGCCCGTCAGGGTGTGCCTGTCAAACGGGAGGGACGCCTGTGTCATCACCGCAGCGGGCGTGCAGCCATTTCAGCGACCGGATATAATGTTTGCTCATGCAGAGAGGATGTGTCTCAGCTCGGAGGCATGCGCCGCTTCGTGCTGACCCGTTGAAAGAAAAAACCGGGCGCCCGTAGCTCAGCAGGATAGAGCAACGGTTTCCTAAACCGTAGGTCGGAGGTTCGAGTCCTCCCGGGCGTGTTTGGCAGGCAGGCCTTGCCTTTGCGGACATGGTGGTTGCACCGCCCCCCCGTCGCTGATGTGCGTTTTTCCGTGACTTCTGTGGACAGTGGATCAGGCGGTCACCGCTTCGGCCGGCTGGGCCGTACCGTACTTGGCCGCCACCTTGCCGAGCACATCCTTCTGGAAATGCGTCCAGATGCACGTGGGGATGAGCTTGATTCGCCCGTCGGTCGCATCCTCGTAGGCGAAGGCTGCCTTGCAGTTCTCGAGCCGGGCCGAATCGATTGCATGCAACTCCTCGAAAGGCAGAGTCGCAATGCGCAGGATATGCGGCGGGTCCGCGTATGCGTTGACCAGCGTGCGGAGTTTCCGGCCGCGCAGCAGGCCGACGAGGATCCGCAGCCACGTGCTCAGCGGCCGCGCGCGGAGAACGCGCATCACATCCACCGTCCGCAAGGCGAGTGGACCGAACGTTCGCAGCAGCAGCAACTGACCCCGCCAGCGGTCGAGTCGCCGGTCCGGGTCCAGGCGGGCGAGCTTCGCTTCGATCCGGCGACTCCTCTGGAGAATCTCGGTTGCCAGCCGGCTCATCGGCACGCGGAGGTACTCGTTGGCGCTGCGGTATTCCCGGCCCGTGGAGACGAGGACCGTCATGGCCTCGCAGTTCGGATGCACGCCGCCCAGCATGAGCGTCTCGGACCGCGCCTTGCGCTTCAGGAACGACCGCGCGCGGCGCAGCGACGCGGCGATGCCGGCCGGCACGAACTCGACGTTGCCGCCGGGCACGCTGCGCTCGATCATGTGTTCGACATCCTCGGGCGTCGTTGTGTGCCCTTCCTCGAAGGTGCCCGGATCCCACATCTCAGCCAGCGGGATCAGCCCCAGCTCGTCGATCACGTGGCGGTACTCGTGGCAGCACGCGATGAGGTCGGCCATCTTGTCGTCGTTGATGCCCTTGGCCGCACAGGTGAGGATCGCGTTCTTGCGCCGGCTGAACCGACTGAGATTTTCCAGTGACTTGAGCTTTTTGGCGTAGACGTTCGGGTTTTTGCGGAGCCGCTCGTAGATGGTCGGGTCCCGCCCGTCGAACCCCAGCCGAAACCGAACGCCTTCATCGCACAGCTTCTTGCAGTACGTTTCGTCCGCCAGCCGCAACCCGTTCGTCACGACGCGCGGGCGCAGGCCGAAATCGCGCCCCAGCTTGATAATGTCGAGAAGGTCGCTGCGCACCGTCGGTTCGCCGCCGAACAGCTCGACCATCGGTACAGGATCGAAGGTGGCCAGGTGCCTGAAGATCTTTTCGAAGTAGGCCATCGGCGGATGGAACTCGTAGCCCATCCCCTTGATGTTCACGATGCAGATCGGGCAGTTCATGTTGCATCGGTTCGTGACGTCCACGAAGACGATGCTGGGCTTGTGGTCGCGGTTGCACTGCCCGCAGTTGAGCCCGCAGTTAATCGGGGCCGACGCGTCGTACCCCCACATCGTCCGCTTCCGTTGCCAGGTCGCGGCGTCGTTGCTGGCGAGCGTTTGCGTCTGTCCGCATTCCGGACATTGTTTGCACAGCCACACCTTGTTGTCGGTGATGACGTAGTGGGCCGGCACGGATCGCCGGCATATTCTGCATAATCCCATGTTGCCCGGTTGCATCGGTGGGCTCCTTCTGCGTTCCCGTCGCTTCGGCAGACGACTGCACTATAGCCTCGGCTCCGTTCGGGTCAACCGAAAAAACGCGCGCCGTCGTGCCGGGGCGCCTCGCCGCGCGCAGCGTGCTTTCATCGTGCAGTTCTTTTCGAAGGGTCGACCTGTGTGACTGAAAGTAAAGCGGCCGACACAAACGGGGATTATCGATCCATCGGGTTTTCGCCGAGCCAGCCGGCCAGGTCGCTCGCGAAGTAGGTGATGATCAGATCGGCGCCGGCGCGGGCGATGGCCGTGGCCGTTTCGAGGACGGCTTTCTTTTCATCGAGCCACCCGCGTTCGGCCGCGGCCTTGATGGCTGCATATTCCCCACTGACCTGGTAGGCGGCTGTCGGCATTCCGAAGCGCTCCTTGACCCGCCGGACGATGTCCAGGCACGGCAGCGCGGGTTTGACCAAAACGATGTCGGCGCCCTCCTCGACGTCGGCCGCCACCTCGCGGAGCGCCTCGTCGGTGTTGGTGACATCCATCTGGTAGCTCGCGCGGTCGCCGAACTGCGGGGGCGACTCGGCCGCATCGCGAAACGGGCCGTAAAAACAGCTCGCGTACTTGGCGGCATACGCCATGATCGGCACGTGCGCGAAACCGTTCTCGTCGAGCCCCTCCCGGATCGCCCCGACCCGCCCGTCCATCATGTCCGAAGGCGCGACCATGTCGGCGCCGGCCCGCGCGTGCGCGACGGCTGAGCGTACGAGCAACCGGAGCGTCGCGTCGTTGTCCACGTCGCGCGCGCCACGGCGCTCGGTGATGACGCCGCAGTGTCCGTGGCTCGTGTACTCGCACAGGCACACGTCCGTGATGACGGCCAAGGCGGGGCACGCCTCTTTGATGGCTTCCACCGCGCGAGGGATGATGCCGTTCTCGTCGTAGGCCTCCGAGCCGAGAGGGTCCTTGTGCGACGGGATACCGAACAGCAGGACGGCCGGTATGCCAAGGTCCGCGGTCGCGCGGCAGTGCTCGACGGCCGCATCGACCGACCACTGGTATTGGCCGGGCATTGAACCGATCGGGTTGCGGACGTTTTCGCCCGGTCGCACGAAGAGCGGCTCGATGAGCTGATCGACGGCCAGGCGCGTCTCGCGCACCATGCGGCGAAGGGTCGGGTTCGAGCGGAGTCGGCGGAACCGATGCGTGGGAAAAGCCATGATGCGTGCTCGACTGCAAGAGGGACTGCGCGCGAACCCCCTTAAAATCTCAGGCCGTGCCAGACGACGAGGATGACCAAAATCAGCAGCGCCACCATCGCCGGCCAGAACCAGCCGTGCGACCGGCGCCAGGCGGCCGATTCGGGCTCGATCCATGTCCCGCACCGAGGGCAGCGCGGCGTGTCCTCGTGGATCAGCGCGCCGCACTTCGGGCACTCGATAAAAGCGTCGACATCGTCGTCCTCGTCGTCCAGGTCGATCTCCAGGGGCAGGTCGCGCTCTGCGTCCTCATCGAATTCATCGTGCCAGCGGGCCATAAGTGAACCGCCTTCCCGGCTCTGCCAAAAAGACGCGATGCGGCCAAGCGGCCAGTCTAGTCCTTGCGCCCGCGCGGCGGCGAGAGCCGCTCGGTCGCCGACGTCACCGCGACTTGGCCGGGGGGGCGTCCTCAGCCAGCCGGCGCGCCGAGATCCGGAACGCCAGCTGTTCGAGCCGTACGGACAGGTCGACCGAAACGACGGCCACGTCGTCGGGTGTGCTCAGCGGAGCGGGCGCGAAATTCAGGATACCCTTGATGCCGGCCGCCACCACCTGCTCGGCGACGGTCTGGGCCACGTCGGCCGGAACGCAGAGGATGGCGATCTGGATCGCGCGGTCGGCCACCACCTCGGCCAGTCGCTCCATGGGCAGCACCTCGACACCCAGCCGCACACCGATCCGCTCGCCGACGAGGGCCGGGTCGTTGTCGAAAGCCGCCACGATATGAAAGCCCTTGCCGAGGAAACCGCGGTAGCTCAGTAGTGCCCGGCCGAGGTTGCCCGCACCGACGAGCAGACCGTTCCACGTATGGTCCGTGCCCAGAATCCAGCGGATGCGACCGACCAGCTCGTCGACGCGGTACCCGATTCCCGCCTGGCCGAACTGCCCGAAATACGCCAGATCTTTGCGGACCTGCGCATCGGTGAGGCTGAGCCGTTCGCCGATCTGCCGGCTGGAAATCGTCTGTACCCCTTGTTTGTGAAACGCTTCGAGTTCGCGGAGGTAAAGGCTGAGGCGCTGGACGGCCGGCGCGGGCACGCTGGCTTTCCGTGTCGGCGGCATGTTGTCCGGCGAATGGGGCTGACCGGTGGTGTGGTCCATGATCTCGGAATGTACAAAGGCACGAACTGGCCCGTCAAGGTGAAAAATGTGGTTTTGCTTTGATTGTCCTGCCTGCTTGACAGCGCATGTTGGCCCGACTAGGTTTAATTTGAGCGGGATTTTCCCTGCGCCTTTATTTTCGAAGGCGCTTTTCCGCCGCCTGTGTGCCCCCCGGACGGGGCGGCTTTCTGTTTTCGGGCCGGAACACCCCATCGGGCGGGCGATCCGTCCCGGGTCAGAAAATTCCACGCGAACAGGCTGTCTTTATCGGTAAGGTTGTGTTGGCCGGGGGTTTCTGGGTGGATAGCGTTTTGAACTTTCGATCAAGAGGATGGGCAATACTGGCTGGGTGGCTGTTGTCCGCTGCGTTCGGGCACATGGTTGCCGTTGCCCAGGAAGCACCGGTGGAGCCGAACTGGGCGGTGATTCGGCGTTCGCCCTTTGCAGCCATCGACCGGGACACGGCGCAGCGTTGGTTGGAAGCGACGATCCGGCAGCTCTGGGCCGTCGGGGACGTGAGGCAGGCCCAGAACCTCGGTCTGGAGTTCTACAACAAGATCATGTCGCATTATCGTGCGGACGACGCCACCCCCGCATTTCGCGACGGACTCGCCGAGATCTTGGCTTCGACTTTCTCGGATCTTTACAGGGCCGCCCCGGACAACAGTCAGCCGCCACGGCCCCTGGGCATCTCGTTGGTCCTCATGGTTCTGCGCGATTTCGGTCAGCCGTCGGCCCTGCCGTGCTTTCGGGCCGCGATGGAGGATCCGACCGCGGGTCCGCGTTTCGTGGGGGCGGAAGGGATCCTGGCGATCCAGGGCGAATTGACGGATCAGCAGTGGGCCGCGCTGGTGCCCGAGCTTCAGCAGATCGCTTCGCGGGAATCCAACGGTGTCGTGCTGGACCGGGTCAGCCGTATTCTGCAGGCCGGGGCGACGGGCACGCGAGCCGAGACGATCGCGGCAGCGCTGAGGGCCATCCTCGACGCCCGGCTCGCAGGTTTCGCCGAGGGCAACCTCGAACCGCAGGAGGCGGACGGGGAAATCGTTGACTGGCTCGGGGAACGTGCTGGCAACGCCGACGACAACGCCGTGCGCATCGAGACGGCCGGCCGTGCGGGCCGGTTGCTCGTGCATGCCTGCGATACCTTGACGCGCTTCGAGCCGAAACCCCACTACGGCCAGCAGCTTGAAGAACTCATCATCACCACGGAAAGGCGGCTCGAGGCCCTCGTCCAATCGGTCCAGCCGGATGCGACGATTCCCGATCCCACGGTACGGGTGGTCATGTTCGAAGGCGGTCCCCAGCGCGATGCGCGGATGGAAAGTGCGTTGCTCGGCTGGATCGGCACGCCCGACACGCCGGGAACGCTCAACGCCGAGCCGTTCAACTTCCCGGTCGGCTTGGGGGTTACGCGTACGAAAGCGGCCGCCACCGCACCGGACGGGACATGACCTGCCTTCCCCCCCGCACCTGCGGGCATCACCGGGCAGCTTTCCCCCTCGGATTCCGATTCGCGTAAGATGGCGGTGGATATGGGTGTGTCCCGGCCGGGCAGGAGGGTCGTAACGCGGGCGATGCGGTGACCCGTCCGCGGGGACGATCCCGAGTCGTCGGAAAGGTTGTCACCCCATGGCCATGCCGATCGTCGCGATTGTGGGCCGTCCGAACGTGGGCAAGAGCTCGCTGCTCAACATGCTCGTCGGCCGGCGCGTCAGCATCGTCGAGCCCACGGCCGGCGTGACGCGGGACCGGGTGCAGGTCGCTTGCGAGCACGAGGGGTTCTATTTCGACCTCGTGGATACGGGGGGGTACGGGATCGTCGACCGGGACGACCTGTCGGCCGAGGTCGAGCGCCAGATCGCCGTAGCCGTCCGGGAGGCGTCGCTCATCGTGTTCGTCGTCGATGGGCGGGAGGGGGTCACGCCCCTGGACCGCGAGGTCGCCGACTGGCTTCGCGGGCGAAAGTGTCCCACCCTGCTGGTCGCCAACAAGATTGACGCGCCCGACATGCCCAACGAGCTGGGCGAGCTGCCCCGGCTCGGGTTCGGAGAGCCGCTGCCGGTTTCGGCCCTGCACCGCCGCGGCGGGCCCCAGATCAAGTCGTGGATCGTCGCGCACCTGCCGACCGCCTCGGCCGACTCCGAGCGGTCTCCCGTCATGAATCTGGCGATCGTCGGGCGGCGCAACGCGGGCAAAAGCTCGTTCATCAACGCGCTGGCCGGCCAGGAGCGCACGATCGTTTCGGAGATCCCCGGCACGACGCGCGACGCGATCGACGTGCGTTTCGAGCTGCACGGCCAACAGTTCATCGCGATCGATACGGCCGGCCTTCGCAAGAAGAGCCGCGTTAACGACGACATCGAATATTACGGCTTCCAGCGGGCCGAGCAGTCCGTCCGCCGCGCGGACGTGGTCGTGCTCATGATGGATGCGACGCGGGACGTGGGCCGAGTCGACAAACGGCTCGCCCGCTACATCGCCGACCACTACAAGCCGTGCATCCAGGTCGTCAACAAGTGGGATCTGGCCAAGGGACGCACCTCGACCGAGGCGTTCGGCCAGTACCTGCTCGAAATGCTGCCGATGCTCGACTACGCGCCGGTGGCGTTCACATCGGCGATCGATGGGAGGAATATCCAGTCGGTCGTCGACCTGGCCGGCTCGTTGTTCAAGCAGGCGCGGTGCCGGGTTTCGACGGGCCGGCTCAACCGCGTTGTGAACACCATCATGAGCGAAAACGTCCCCCGGCCGGGTAAGGGGCAGCGCCCGTTCAAGGTCCTTTACGCCACACAGGTGGCTGTCTGCCCGCCCACGCTCGTTCTGTTCGTGGATGATCCGGCCCGTATCGTTCCGGGTTTCGAGCGGTTTCTTGTTCACCGTCTGCGCGATATGCTGCCGTTTGCCGAGGTGCCGATCCGGCTCGTTTTCCGGGCGCGGCATGCGATGCGGGGCCTGCCGAACAGGCCCGAACGCACAACCGAGAGGTGACCGATGGCGACCAAAGTGACATGCGAAAAGTGCGGACAACCGGTGAGCGTGTCGCGTGAGCAGCAAGGGGGGCAGGTCAAATGCCCGCACTGCGGGAACGAGACCTACGTCCCTGCGCCGGAAGATGAAATCGAGGAACTGCCGCTGGCGCCCGAAGACGAGAGCGAACGGCAGCGCGAGGAGCGCCTTCAGGCAGAACGCCGCCGGATCGATCGTATCCTGGCCAGCGAAGAGGGGGACGAGGCGGGTGCCGGAAAGGCCGGCGATGCGCCCGCGCCGCGCGCCCGCGCGCCGCGTTCAGCGGGTGGCCAGGGCGGTATCACCGTCAAGGAGGTCGTGATGCGCTACCTGACCGCGATGCGCGACGCCGACCTCGATCGGGCCGATGAGGCGCTTTCGCTGCTGGCCACGAGGCGCGACGACGCGCTGCGGATTGTCGACGAACTGGCCTCCGACCAGATCCCGCCGGCCGAGATGTCCAGCGTCCCGGCAGGTGTCTACCAGGGCTTTCTCAAAACCCTCCGATCCCAACTCTGAACGTCGGGCGGCGATCGTGCGGGGCGCGCCCGCCGCATATTGGCCGCCTCCGCGTGACGAGGGCTTGATTGTCAGCACAACGGAGCCTTCCGGGCGGTGGAGCCTGTGTAAAAAAGCCCCCGGCGCGACGGGCCGGGGGCTTGTGTGCTGATGTGTCCCGATCAGCCGGCGGCCGGTATCCCGGGGATCATGCCGAGCATGAAGACCATCGTGAAGATGCCCACCGTCTCGACCACGCCCATCGCGATGATCAGAAAGCCGAAACCCTTCCCTTGGCTTTCGCTGAGGCCGCGGATGCCGGCAGCGCCGATCATGCCCTGCATCCAGGCGGACAGCATCTCGCCAGCCCCGGTGGCGAAACCGATGCCGAACATCGCGCCGGCATTGGCGATGGCGATCTCAGGCGCTTCGGCGAAGACCTGTTGCATCTTGTTCATCACGATCATCGCATAAAGCGTCTGGCTGATGGGCATGCTGAGCAGGATGATGTACGTGAAGCTCGGGTTGCGCCCGGCCTTGGCCTCCTTGGCCCAGGCGCCTGCGGCGGCCTGGCCGGCCATTCCGATCCCGATCGCGCTGCCCAGCGCGGCCAGCCCCAGGGTCAGCACGTCGGACATCTGGCCCATGAACCTCCAGAACGTGTCCGTGGCCGCCAGAAGGCCTGACATATCCACAAACGCCACCATGCTTCTCACTGCAAGATCCGAAGTCATCTCAATTCTCCTGAAGCGCTCTGGTTACGAACGGCGCATAGCGATAGCCCGTCCACTGCATTCCGAGATTGTTGGAGAACTCCAACATGTTCAACCGCACCCCGTGGGCGAACAGGGCGATCATGGCCAGACCCAGGTTCAAACCGTGCCCGAAAATCAGCACAACGACCGTCAAGGGGAGGAATCCCGCTTCCCACGCCATCTCGTTGAAGCTGGTGGCCAGGACGCTGCTGGCCAACCCGACGGCCATCAGACGCACGTAGCTGATGATGTCCGAGAACGCCGATAAGGCCGACAGGGGGAAGCTGGCCAGCCCCCAGCCCAACCGTTTGAGCGGGTTGCGTGCCGGTTCGGCGAAAAGGACGATGAGAAGGAAGCCCAGAATCAGCAGAACGTGCGTCCGTCGGCCGACCGGCACGTTCAGCACGAAAAAGCCGACGAGCCCGAACACGCCCCAGATGAACAGCGTCCACCCGACCTTGTTGAGAAACCGCTGGTCCGGCCAGTACCGGACCGCCTGCCAAAGCTGGGCAACACTCAAATGGATACCGCCCATCACGAAGCTGATCTTCATGAGCAGCCACCGCGCTTGGTCGCTCAGGCCGACTTCGATAAGGGGCGGGTAAAGCGTCACGCCGAAGAACGTCGCGCAGATGAAGCCCCAGACCAGTGACGTGGCTCCAACGACCATGATCAGCTGGGTGAATTGCGCACCCAAGGTCCGACTGACCTTCTTGTAGAATGCCAGAGGGCCGAAAAGCAGGATGGCGCCGTACCCGCCGTCGCTGATGAGCATGGCTGCAAAGATCGGCAGGGCGAGCATGAACGGGACGGACACGTCGAACTCGCGATAGCCCGACACCGTGCCCAGCGTCTCGAGCAGCCCCTGGATCGGCCGGGCCCACGCAGGTGGACGCAGCAGTGTCGGCGGCTGTTCGTCCGGGCTCGGTTCGCTCAACTCCACGGCGGCATTGATCCCGGTCGCCGCCAGGCGTTCGGCAAGGTCGTCGGCCTGTTCGGCCGGTACCCAGCCCTGGACGGCGAAGAGCGGATCGCTGTTCAGTCCGCTTTTGAGCGTGCGGTCGAACAGCGCCTTCTCCTGCAACCTCTCGCGCTCCGCTTCGAGCGCGGGCACGTGGGCGGCCAAGGCGGCCAGCTGCCCGGCCGCCTGTTTGCGCTGCGCGTCGAGTTCGGCCGCCTCGGCGCGGATGCCGGCTGCATCGCGCGACGGTAGGGGGATCGGCTCGGCCGTGTCGGGCAGCTCCGGCGATCCGTTCCGGCTTACGACGGCCACAAGGATCCGTCGTCCGCCCAGCTTGTGCAGCGGATGAACGCAGTCGCCCTGAATCGCCGAGACCTCATCACTCGGGATCGAGCAGAAACCGATCTCCACGCCGGCACGGCGGAGTGTCTCAAGCTGGTCGAGGCGCAACTCGCCCCAGAGGGACTGGACGGTTTCGAGCTGACGGTACAAAGCAGTCAACCGGCTCTCGCACTCGGCCTGGCGGCGCTGAAGTTCGAGCACCTTTTCAGCCACCTCCCGAGGCGGCAGGTCGGCCGGGGCACCGGCGGGCGTTATGTCGGCCAAGACCTGAAGGGCACGCTCGATTGCGGCCAGTCCGGAGGCGAGCTGATCATCGACGTCCGCCTTGGCCGGATCGATGGGTACGACGTGTACCACACCCAGCGAGGCCAGCGCGTCAAGAAACTGCTGGCGTTCACTCCCGCGGCAGGCGACGAAAATTTTGCGCATCGGCACGATCATCAGCCCTGCACCTCCGGTTCATCCGCAACGCTCTCTTCCTCCTCCTCCGTACCGTTCAGGAACATGTGGGTTTCGCGGTCGGCGATGTCGGCGAGCTTGCTCTTGGCGATCTTGGCGCGGCCGACGGCCGCCGTCATCTCGTCGCCCAGCCGGATGCCGATGACGCGGATCGCCTCCCGCGCTGCTGGGATTTTGACCTTCTCGAAGAGGTTGACGCGCTGAATGATGCGGGTCAGCTCGCGCGTGATCCGCTGATGCTGCTGGTCGAGGACGTCCACGAGCGCTTTTTTGCGGTTCACGTCGCGCAGGTCCGCCAGGGCACGGTCTACCCAGGCCGGTGTGCCGAACAGGCTGTAGTTGGCTACCGGGAACACGATGTCCTCGAAGACCGGGATCGTCACGCCGGCGATGTTCGCATCGCTCGTGCGGATCTCCTCCGGCTCGGCCAGCTTCCGTACGTCCACCCCCGCCACGTTGGCGAAGACGGCCTCATAGGCGGCGAAGGTCGCGGCCGCCTGCTGCATCTCCTCGTGCGCGCGGCTGCGCTGGCGGCTGATGTCGCGCTGCGACATCTGGAGCTGCTGCTGCTTGAGCTTGAGCATCGGCAGATAGCGCTCGTACCGCGCGAGTGCGTCGCGGAAGCGCTTCAGCTCCGGCCGGGTAAGTTTGAACTTGGTCGCCATCCGTCCAGTCCCCGCGCGCGTTTCGCCGTCAACCCGTCACCGCGGGCCGTGTTACGTCGCGACCGCCGCCTCCGTCTCGGCGGGCTGCTTGGAAGCTTTCGGCCAGTGCTTCTCGATGATCGACCGCCGGATGCCGGTCTCTTCCGGTTCGAAGCACTCGGCCAGGATCGACCAGCAGCGGTCGAGCGCCTCGAACAACGGGATATTCACCGACAAGTCCATGATCCGATCTTCGAAAAGCGTCCCGTAGCGCAAAAGCTTGTTGTCCCACGGCGACATTTCGAAGCCCATGTCGCGCTTCTCGCGGCTCTCGCGGCACAATGCGTACAGCTGGATGCAACTGTCCATGATCGCGCGGTGGTCGTCGCGCGTCTTGCCGTTGACCTGCTGTTTGAGGCGCGACAGCGAACCGAACGGCTCGATCCGACGGTTGCGCAGGTAAAACTGGCCTTCCGTGATGTACCCCGTGTTGTCCGGCACGGGGTGCGTCACGTCGTCGCCGGGCATCGTCACGCAGGCCAGCACCGTCATCGAGCCGGCCTCGTCGAAGTCCACCGCCTTCTCATACCGCCGGGCCAGCTGCGTATAGAGGTCGCCGGGATACCCGCGGTTGGACGGGATCTGCTCCATGATGATCGCGATTTCCTTCAGCGCGTCGGCAAAGGCCGTCATGTCCGTCAGGAGCACGAGCACCTTTTTGCCGTCCAGCGCGAAGCGCTCCCCGACGGCCAGGCAGAGGTCCGGCACGAGCAGGCATTCGACGGTCGGGTCGGCCGCCGTGTGAATGAACAGGATCGTCCGGCCCAGTACGCCACCCTCTTCGAAGGTCTGGCGGAATTTCAGGTAATCGTCGTGCCGCAGGCCCATCCCCCCCAGGATGATGATGTCGGCTTCCGCCTGAAGCCCGATCCGCGCGAGCAATTCGTTGTAGGGTTCGCCGGCCACCGAGAAGATCGGCAGCTTCTGCGACTCGACGAGCGAGTTGAAGACGTCGATCATCGGAATGCCCGTATTGACCATCTTGTCGGGCATGCGCCGCCGGACCGGGTTGACCGCGGGCCGGCCGATGTCGATCATCTCGCCGACGACTTGGCCGCGACCATCGCGCGGCCGCCCCGATCCGTCGAAGATGCGCCCGAGCAAAGCGTCCGTGTAGGCGACCTGCATCTGCTTGCCCAGCAGCCGAACCTTGTCGCGGTTGGACAGCCCCTGGGTGCCCGCGAAGACCTGGAGCGACACCTGGTTGCCTTCCAGGCGGATGACCTGGGCGCGCGACTCGTTGTGCTCCGAGCCGATGACGGCCAACTCTTCGTACCCGGCGTTGCTCGCTTTGACGGTCAGCACGCTGCCGGCGATTTTCGAGACCTCGTCGTAGTACTTCCTCATGATTCGCGCCCTTTCGCGGCGATGAACGCGTCGATCTGGCCCAACAGCTTGTCGTATTCCTCGCTGTCCGTGGCCGCATAGTTCCAGTTCCGCACCAGGTCGGTGATCTCCAGGATCGTCTGCCGTGCCTGTTCCTTGCTTTCGAAGTCGAAGTCGATATCGACGACCGCCAGCAGCTTGTCGAAGGCGAACTGCTGGCGATCGGCCGGGGTTGCGCCGTCGACCGCGTCGAAAGCGTTCTGCTGGAGCAGGCAGCTGTCGAAGAAGTCGGCGCAGAGGGCGACCGTAAAATCATCGATGGACGTGCCTTCCTCACCGACGACCGTCATCATCTGGCGGATCTCGTTGCCGCGGGACAGCAGCGCGCGGGCCCGCGCGACCTTGGCCGGTTCGATGATGCCCGTGTACTTGCTCCAGGAATCGAGTGGGTCGATGGCCGGATACCGTCGGGCGTCCGAGCGCGCCCGCGACAGCCCGTGGAACGCGCCGACGACCTTGAGCGTCCCTTGCGTGACCGGCTCCTCGAAATTGCCGCCCGCCGGGCTGACCGTCCCGCCGATCGTCAGCGAGCCGACCCGCCCATCGTACAGCTCGATCGCGCCGGCCCGCTCGTAGAACGAGGCAATCCGGCTCTCGAGGTAGGCCGGGAACGCTTCTTCGCCCGGGATCTCTTCGAGCCGCCCCGAAAGTTCGCGCATCGCCTGGGCCCACCGGGACGTCGAGTCGGCCAGCAGCAGCACCTGCAGGCCCATCTGGCGGTAGTACTCGGCCAGCGTGGCGGCCGTGTAGACCGACGCCTCGCGTGCGGCCACCGGCATCGCCGACGTGTTGCAGATGATGATCGTCCGCTCCATGAGCGTGCGGCCCGTTCGCGGGTCGGTCAGACGGGGGAACTCGCGCAGCGTCTCGACGACCTCGCCCGCGCGCTCGCCGCAGGCCGCCACGATGACGACGTCTACGTCTGCGTAGCGCGAGGTGATCTGCTGAAGGACGGTTTTGCCGGCGCCGAACGGGCCGGGAATGCAGTACGTCCCGCCCCGGACGATCGGGAACATCGAGTCGATGATCCGCACCTTTGTCACCAGCGGTTCGGTGGGCATGAGTCGGCGCCGCGAGATGTTGAGGGGTACCTTGATCGGCCAGGTCTGCTCCATCGTCACCGATCGGTTCTCGCCCGTCTCGTCGGTCAGGACGGCGATTTCGTCGCGGATCGTGTACGTGCCGGACGGCGCGACTTTGGCGACCTTCCACTTGCCGCGCAAATCGAAGGGCGCCATGATCTGGTGCGTGAAGATGCCTTCCGGTACGGTGCCGAGCGCATGGCCTGCCTGGACCGTCGCGCCCACCTCGGCGACGGGCGTGAACTCCCAGGTCGTCTCTCCGGACAGAGCGTCGATGTAGTGGCCGGGTTCGAGAAAGTAGCCGACCTTTTCAGCCAGCTTGGGCAGCGGGTTCTGGAGGCCGTCGTACACCTGGCCGAGCAGCCCCGGCCCCAGTGCCACCGAGAGCATGTGAGGTTGGAACTCGACTTCATCCCCGACGTGCAGGCCGCGCGTTTCCTCGAAGACCTGGAGGTCGGCCAACTGCCCGCGCACGCGGACGACTTCCGACAGCAGCCGGGTTCCGTCGGTGCGGATGCAGTGGCCGATCGAGTTCTGGACGACGCGATCCCGGACTTGAGCGACCACCAGGTTGCCATACACCGCGACTATGTTTCCATTCACCGTCGTCATCCTTTCGCGAGGTTCCTTGACGCCGGTCAACCGCGCGGGTGCCGCGCGGGGTCGGCCTCGTCGAGCCGGTGCCATCGAATCAGCAGCATGAGCTTGGCGCCGTAGGCGGCCAGCTCGTCATCCCCGAACGTGAACCAGGCGTCGTGCGCGCGTGCCCAGTCCCACCGCCAGCGGATCAGAACGCGCCATCCTTCGAGAGGGTGGGGTGCCGTCGCCCACCGTCCGACCACGTCGTCCGTCTCCAGCGACGGGTCGGCCAGATCCTCGGCTACCACGTAGTCGGACGGCTCCAGGCCGAGGTTCCGTGCCCGTGCGCCGGCCAGGGCGTTGCGGAGGGCGACCTCCGCGCCGACCCAAGCGGCCAGAAACTGCGATGCGGTGCGTTCAGCCAGCCCCGCGACATGCCGGAAGTACGCTTCCCACAGCAGGTCGGCCTGCGGGCGGGAGACGACCGGCTCGGCCGGCTCCAGGTGCGCCGGCAGCGGCGCTTCGTTGCGCGCCTGGGCGACCGTGAGAACGAGCGGATCGACCGATTCGATCTCGCCGGCCAGCCACGCCTCCCGCTGAAGCAAATCGTCATGGAGCCACAACGCTCGAACCTGCGCCTGCGGCCTCGGCGCGCTTTCGAGGCGGTCCAGCAACGCGCGGCCCGTCAAAGGCGGAGTGGTGCCCGGTTCGCCGAGGTCCGGCAGCGATGTCAGCTCGAAAATATACATGTCAGTCGGTTTCGGTCGATGGCCGACCGGCTACGCTTCAGCCGCCGCGGCCGACACATGCTGGCGAACCTGCGGGCCGACCAGCTCGGACAGAATCTCGACCACCGATGCGACGGTGATCTCGACGGTCCCGTCTTTGATGTTGTACTCGAAGCCGGTCTCGCGGAGCGTGCCGTGCAGGTCGACGAGCCCGCTCGATTTTTCCAGGCCGCTGTGGAACTCCTGGATGACCCAGTGCGTCAGCTTGTCGCGCATCTCCTGCGGAACGTTGAACGTCACCTGCGCTCGGCCGGTGCAGTCGGCCTTCGAGTACTGAGCGACAATCGTCTGCATGAGTTCCTTGATCAGCTCGGCGTCCGACAATTGCGCCTGGACCGCCTCCCGAAGCAGGCTTTGCAACGCGCGGCCGAGCGTATCCTGAAGGCGGGTGACTGCGTCGCGGGCCGCCAGTTTCAGCTCGGTCTCCGTGCGGGCAAGGGTCTCCCGGCCGTCGGCTTCGGCCTTTTCGCGGATGCGGTCCGCCTCGGCGCGGGCGTCCTCCACGATTTGGCGGGCCTGCTCCTCGGCCTCGGCGCGGATCTTGTCCGCTGCTTCCTCGCCCGCCTTCACGCCGTCTTCCTGCAATCGGGATACGAATGCTTCAAGCGTATCTGCCATCATCAAGCCCCCGTCGAAAAAGTTCATGCCTGCCGGCGCAACGTGCTTCGTGCGCGGAGGCTGGGCTGCCTTAATCAGGCATTCGCCTATAGCTCGCCGACGCCTTTCACCCAACCGCTCTGTCATGCATTCGGGGCGGCCCGGCGATCGTGACCTCTCCCAGACGACGCTGTTTACCCTTTTGGTACTGCGAGCCGCTTCTTTTTGGGACTCGCGCCGCTGTGCTGGTCCGCCCTGTATGCGGCGGGCCTGCTAAAGCCCTCCTGGACACAACGGTATCGGATGAATCGGTGGAGAGCGCCCCCTGCTGAAGCCGTTTTTCCAAAGATTGCGACAGCTTCTGAGAGACGGTCAACCGTCCGGGCGGCCGCAGCATTGCCTGCTCCAATCGTGGCGGTCCGCGACGGCGCGTCAGCGCCTTGCTCGCCATGATCGGAGCAGCATTCTACGCAGGGTTGCGGCAGGATGCAATTGGTCCGAAGCGGCGCGCGCCGGTCAGCTTACTGCCCCGGCCGAGCGGGGCACCTTGACCCCCCGGATGCGGGCGGCTGCGATGATCAGGTCCACTGCCTGCGCTGCCGTGAACCGCTCGATATTGATCAGCAGGTCGAAACGCGTGGGCTCGTTCAGATCGATCTGAAAGTGCTTGTAGATGAAGCCGGCCCGGTCGCGGTTGATCCGTTCGATCTGCCGGGAGGCCTCCTTGGGGGTCAGATCGTTGTGCGTTGCGAAGTTCGCCAGCCGGCGCTCGGCGGAAACGATCACTTTGACGCGCAGGCCCTTACGCTTTGGAAGGATCAGATCGCTGGCACGGCCCACGAAGACGGCCGACCCCTGGTGCGCCAGGCCCAGAAGCGTTTCGGTCAGCCGGTTAAAGTAATCGTTCTTATGAATGTCCGAATGGAGAAAGGTCTGAGCCGTTTCTTCAAGCCAGCTGATGTCGCGCTCATCCATCGACTGGTAGAGGTGTGCGCGAAGCTGGTCTTCGTTGGCCATCGAGGTAAGGATGTCGCGGTCGAAGACCGGCCAGCCGAGCCGCTCGCCGAGGAGCGTCGAAACGTCCCTGCCTCCTCCGCCGACGTCGTTGGCGATTGTGATGAAATCGTGGACGTCCTCCTGCGGGGGCGTCGCGGGACGCTTGGGCAGCGCGCGCGTGCGGGCTTGACCCAGATGCCACTTGCCCATTTGTTGCTCCACCTTCCGCACGAGGTCGGGCATGCCACTGCCGGTCACGTCAGCCATGAATCACCTCATACTGCATTGAGATAGGCGGCGGATGCCTGGGTCGCACATTCCCACGGCGGTTCCGCCTCAGCCAACAGTTCGTCCGAACACTTCAGCCCGCCAGCGACAGCAACGCCCGGAGAACGCCCAGGCATTCCCCCTTTTTCTTGACCGCCAGGACCGGGACGGGGCAGTCCTGCATGAGCTGCTCGGTGACCGTGCCCAGAAGGACGCCGGCCGCCCCCGTTCGCCCCCGCGCGCCGATCACGACGAGATCCGCCTCGCTGTGCCGTACATGGCTCAGAATGATCGGGACCGGATCCAGGTAGAGGTCCGGCTCGCACCGGGTGGTAACCTGCACCTTGGAGTCCGCTACGCTCCGCAGCAGTTCCTCGCACTCGCGCTCGGCCCATTGGCGCATCAGGGCCGTATGCTCCTCGAGGGTCGCGCCCACTTTCAGGTAATTGCTGTGGACGGCGAAAACATTCAGCGCACAGACCGCGCCGCCGGCCAGCTCGGCGATTCGGCAGGCCGTGGCCAATGCCATGGCCGAACACGGCGAATTGCGCACGGGGACGATGATCCGCCGCCCCCCTGACGCCGCGCCGCGTGGGACCAGCAGAACCGAGCATGTCGCCTTGGCCGTGATCCGGCGGGCCAGCGTTCCGCGCCGCGGCCGTTCGGTATCGGCCGGGCCTGCCTGTCCCAGAAGGATCAGGTCGATCTCATTGTCCATCGCGTAACGGAGGATTTCCACCAGCCGGCTGCCTTCGAGGACCTCGGCGCGCCACCGATATCTGTCGATGTCGGGCCCGGCCGCTTCCGCCCATGCCCGGAGTTCGTCCGGCCCGAGGGGGCTGGGAGGGGCGCCGGGTCCGGGCGCTGCCGGTTCGGGGGAGCGGACGTGCAGCAGATGAAGCTCCGCGTCCCCATCGATGGCCGCCAGGAGCGTCGCGTGGCTCAACAAACCGGCCGTTTCGTCAGGGTCTTGCAGGCAGATGAGAATCTTGTTGACGGGTTCCATGGCCGACTCGCTTCCAGCCGGTCAGGACGGGTTGACGCCTCCGAACATCGAAGCGTCGATTTGCTTCTCTTAGTATATGTCGAGGGTTAGGCTCACACAAGCCTCTTCAGTGGGGCTTGATGGTTGCTGATCGTCGGGGGGGGACCGTAGGGGCCGCGCCCGTTCTCGGGGGGGACCAGGCGAGGAAAGAGGCTTGAAATCGATGTTTCGGGCGGCTACATTGACTCGCCCGTTCGTGAATGCTGATCCATCCGGCAGGACCGGCGCGCGGGTGTGCCGGGCGCCACGGCGGTTGTTCCGCCGGTTTTTTTCGCGCATGGTGTCGCGAAGGAGAGTCGTATCGTGCCCAAGCCTCAGGTGAAACCCCGATCCCCGCATTTCAGTTCAGGTCCGACGTGCAAGAGGCCGGGATGGCGTGCCGACGCGCTGTCCGGTGCGTGGCTGGGTCGCTCCCACCGCGCCAAGGGCGGCAAGGCCCGGCTCAAACAGGTGATCGACTTGTCGGCCGAGGTCGCCGGGATACCGGACGACTACCTCGTCGGGATTGTGCCGGCCAGCGATACCGGCGCCTTCGAATGCGCGATGTGGAGTTTGCTGGGGGCCCGGCCGGTGACGATGCTGGCCTGGGAAAGTTTCGGCCAGGGTTGGGTCACGGACGTGACCAAGCAGCTCAAGCTGGACGCGACCGTTCTGAAGGCGGACTACGGCCAACTGCCCGATCTGGAGCAGGTGGACTGGGACAGCGACGTGGTATTCACATGGAACGGGACGACCAGCGGCGTCAAGGTGCCCGACGGGTTCGCCCCGCCGGCCGACCGTCAGGGGCTGGCCCTCTGCGACGCGACCAGCGCGGTGTTCGGCATGCCGGTCCCGTGGGAGCGCCTCGACGTGATCACATGGTCCTGGCAGAAATGTCTGGGAGGCGAGGCCGCCCACGGGATGCTCGTGCTTTCACCGCGGGCGGTCCAGCGGCTCGAATCGTACACGCCGGCTTGGCCTTTGCCGAAGATTTTCCGTCTCACCAAGGGGGGCAAGCTCATTGCCGGCATTTTCGAGGGATCGACGATCAACACACCCTCGATGCTGGCTGTCGAGGACTACATCGACGCGTTGAACTGGGCCAAGTCGCTCAGTTACGACGGTTGCCAGGGGCGCGAGGCGCTGTTCGCCCGCAGCCGCGCCAACCTCAAAGCCATCGAGAAATTTGTGGCCAGCCACGACTGGATCGATTTTCTGGCGGACCGGCCGGAGATCTGCAGTTCGACCTCGATCTGCTTGAAAGTGACGGCTGACTGGTTCACCCGACTGTCCGGCGAGGATCAGGCCGGCTTCTGCAAGAAGGTCGTCAGCCTGCTCGAGGCCGAGCAGGTCGCCTACGATTTCAATGCCTACCGCGACGCGCCGCCCGGTTTCCGGTTCTGGGGTGGGCCGACGGTCGAGCCGGCCGACACGGAAGCCGTTCTGGAATGGTTGGCCTGGGGCTACGAGACAGCCCGTGCCTGATGAGGGGTGCGGTGAGGCGCCTCACAGGACGGTCCCCTCGCGGCCGATCGATGGCCGAGCGGTCTGGTCGATCCGTTTGGAAAAACCAGACGACTGGCGTCATAATAAGAGTCCACATGAAAGCCTGGGAAACCGTTTTTTCTGAGCAACAAGGTCCGCCCGGGTCTCCGTCGCATTTCGACATGGCAGTGCGAAGGCTGTTGTCGGAGGCGGGTTCGAAAGTCGGCTTGACGGTTTTGTCGAGTGGTTTTGCATTTTTCATCGCGTTCCAGTGAGCGGGGCGAGTCTTCATGCAGCGGATGATGCTCAAATCCAAGATCCACCGGGCGACCCTGACCGGGACCGAGCTGGACTATGAGGGCAGCATCACGGTCGATCAGGAACTGCTCCAGCGCGCGGGCATCCTGCCGGGCGAGCAGGTGCATGTGCTCAACCTCAACAATGGTGCCCGGCTCGTGACCTATGCCATCGTGGCTCCACGCGGCTCCGGCGAGGTTCTGCTCAACGGCCCCGCGGCCCGACTCGGGGCGACGGGGGACACGGTGATCATTCTGACCTATTGCCTGATGGATGAGACGGAGGCGGCCGCCCATCGCCCGACAGTGGTCCACGTGGACGAGCGCAACCGGCCGGTCGACGGTTAGCGCGGGATCTTATCGGACGTGCCACGGAAGGGCCCTTCGGCAAGCTACCAGGAGAAGCCAGACCCTCCCCTGTTTCGGACGGCTTGGGGGGATCGAACCGGCGAACCGCACTCTCAGACGAAGCGCCGGTGAGGCACTGCACAGCAGCGCCACTGAGCAGGCGGGTGCCTTGTTTGCCCCTCGCCGAACCACCGGCAGAGGGGGTATTTGGCTGTTTGACAGTATTGGGGGAACAGGTATACTGTCCGTTTCTCGGCCATGGAGGTCGGTAGGGACGGTCTGTCTGCGCCTTTCTTCAGATCCTCCTTTGCCGGGCAGCGTTTCCGTACGGGCCGCTAGGCCGGGGTGGAATAGTTCGACCGGCCAAGCGGCGGCATCACCCCCGCTGCTGTAGCTCAGTGGTAGAGCGCGTCCTTGGTAAGGACGAGGTCATGGGTTCAAGTCCCATCAGCAGCTGTTGGGCCATGGTGCTTGGTCGGGCGGGATCGGGGGCGATGGTTTAAAGGGTTTACAAAACAGGTGACCGAACGGGCCTTGCACGGGTTGCCGGGCAGGCCGGGGTGAAAGCGGAACACCATCACAGGGTGACAGGGATCGCAAGCAAGAGTGGAGGAACCATTCAATGGCCAAGGCTGTATTCGAACGTACCAAACTGCACGTGAACGTCGGCACGATCGGTCACGTGGACCACGGCAAGACGACCCTGACGGCGGCGATCACCTTGGTCCAGTCCAAGAAGGGCATGGCCACCTTCAAGTCCTACGACGAAGTGGCCAAGGCTTCCGAGAAGGAAGGCCGCCGCGACGCGACCAAGATTCTGACGATCGCCACTTCGCACGTGGAGTACGAGTCGGAAAAGCGCCACTACGCGCACGTGGACTGTCCGGGCCACGCCGACTACGTCAAGAACATGATCACGGGTGCGGCCCAGATGGACGGCGCGATTCTGGTGGTGTCGGCCGCGGACGGCCCGATGCCGCAGACGCGCGAGCACATCCTGCTCGCCCGCCAGGTGAACGTGCCGGCCATCGTGGTCTTCCTCAACAAGGTCGATCTCGTGGACGATCCGGAACTGCTCGAGCTCGTCGAGCTGGAGATTCGCGAGTTGCTGAGCAAGTACGACTTCCCCGGCGACGACACGCCGATCATCAAGGGCTCAGCCAGCGAGGCGCTGCTGCATCCCGAGGATGCCGAGAAGAACAAGTGCATCCAGGAGCTCATGGACGCCATCGACTCGTTCATCCCTGAGCCCGAGCGCGACATCGATAAGCCGTTCCAGATGTCGATCGAGGACGTTTTCAGCATCAAGGGTCGCGGCACGGTGGGTACGGGCCGCATCGAGCGCGGGAAGGTCAAGGTCGGCGATCAGGTCGAGATAGTCGGCCTGGGTGAGACGCGCAAGACGACCGTCACCGGCGTGGAGATGTTCAACAAGACGCTCGAGTCCGGCCAGGCGGGTGACAACGTCGGTATCCTGCTGCGAGGTATCGAGAAGGACGACCTGGAGCGCGGGATGGTGTTGGCCGCTCCGGGAACGATCACCCCGCACACGAAGTTCCAGGCCCAGGTGTACGTGCTGACCAAGGAGGAGGGCGGCCGTCACACGCCGTTCTTCAGCGGCTACCGTCCGCAGTTCTACTTCCGCACGACGGACGTAACGGGCAGCCTCAACCTGCTGGGCGGGGCCGAGATGTGCATGCCCGGCGACAACATCGAGCTCGAGGTCGGGCTCGGCAAGCCGGTGGCGATGGAGGAAGGCCTGCGGTTCGCCGTTCGCGAGGGCGGTCGGACGGTGGGTTCGGGTGTTGTCATCAAGGTGATCGAGTAATAACCCCGTTGCCGTCCGGCAGGGGAAGTTCAAGGTGACAGCCAATGGCCAAATCGACCAAGAGA
>Ga0272443_10002616_pt1 | contig 22682 bp, 20 predicted proteins | sample SSMAcet12_FD_193581 | JGI IMG/M metagenome (GOLD analysis project Ga0272443, IMG submission 193581) | Marine sediment archaeal communities from Little Sippewissett salt marsh, Falmouth, MA, United States - SSM-Acet-12 | ecosystem: Environmental > Aquatic > Marine > Wetlands > Sediment ...
AATGAGGACCGCGCTAAACCGTTTGCATGGACATACACCGGTAAACCTCTGGTAGCATAATAATCAATGAACTTATGGAACGTAACACTAGTTCTTCCTTTATCGCTCCAAATGCAAGTCTGAATCGTCTAATCGCGTTGCTGTATCTCAAAACCTTGAATATTCGAAATAATCGTAGCAGTCGAAATACTCGAATTGATCTTAAGTCGATTCCTGTAGACAGATAAAAAGGCAGAATTGCGAGCAGATCAATCAGACCATAGAAACTGAACATGAACTTCAACTTGCTATTGGAGACAGCTAAGCGGAGTAGATACTCCAGCGTGAATATGGCGATACTCACAATTTCGAGTACATGAAGAATCTCTCTTGTTGCTGGAGTTAGGTCAGGTAACGTCTCAATCGAGAACGCTATAAGAGAGAAGATGATAAGCAATTGGATAAACAGATCGAACAGCTTCCCTGCAGTCGTATCGCTTCGTTCTATGATCTCTTTCATACTCATAGTGATACTCTGCTTTCAGTTGAGTAGGTGGAACTCTTTAGCGGTTCTGCCATTCTTGATTTACAGCCCCTTCGCAAGAACCCGTGCCCCGTGATCTATATCAATATTCTGTTTTGTCGTAATTTTCAGAACTTGGTAGCGGGGGGTGGATTTGAACCACCGACCTTCGGGTTATGAGCCCGACGAGCTACCAGACTGCTCCACCCCGCGTCGTGATTCCCTAAGTAATCAATCCAAATCCCCATGTCAATAGCTAAAGCAAAATAAAGCAAAGATTTGTGTGAAAGTCTTCTCGGTAAGCTATGCATGTGCTTGTGTGGGAATATTACTTAACTAAGGCTGGAGGATCACACCTCAGGCTTTGCCTGATGCAAGATCCTCCAGAACAAGTGAGGTTTTTGCGGGAATCATTCCAACAGGCGACACATGCGCTCGTACAGGTGTAACACATGCAAACCGGAGGGTCACACTGCCAGAGGCAGACAAGTCCCGCCTGTGCCGGACAAGACCCTCCAAAACATGTTAGTTATTCTGATTGATAAATTGCAGGAGGGTGGTTAACACGAGTACACAAAAATAAACAGCCGGTCTGGTGCAAACCGGCTGTTTGCGGGAAGAAATGGGAAGTAGAGAGCGCTGAAGAACTATTCCTATTTGATTGAGATAGATAATTTCAATTGCACCGTATCTTTATCCCAATCACACCAGATTTTGTAGTCGTCATTGTTCAATAGCGATGCCCCCACTCCGAGCGCATCCATGAAAATATCGCGGACGCTCCAGCCCTCACGGTAACCATCCTCAACCTCCTTGAGAACGCCCAGCGTGAAAACAAGTCCACCCGCCAGTTTGTCATCAACCATAAGGCTGAGAATTTCGGCGGAAACGTAGGAGCCCATCATGTGCTGCCATTTATCGGGAGCCTTGATCGTCCAGTCGGGATCGCCCTCATAATACCAGACATCATAATCAATAGACTGCTGTTTGAATTTGCCATCACTCGGATAATTGAAGAAATACCCGGCGTATGACTGAGTTGTCATCGCGATCATCAGAATTATGGAGATTAATACTGCCTTCTTCATTACTCACCCCCGGTGCAAAGCCGTTGTGTCATCACTTCCTGACAGTACATGACTCAAAGAACGTGCCGAAATGGAACGTTAATTCGGGAATGAAACAACTGATGTTGGGTCAGCGAGATAGGTGGCGTGTCATCTTTTGCACACCCCAAAATGGCGGTGAAAGGGTTTGCAGATTGTGTGAACGGATGAAAATGGTTGCTTTAATGACTTGATTCAAGATATATTATAACTTTTAACCCACCAAATTACAAGAAGGATATTGAGAATGGCTGATATATTGGTAGAAGGAATTTCCGGAGCGCGGGGAATTGTCGGTTCGTCCATGACCCCTGAGCTGGCGCAGCACTATGGTCATGCTTTTGCCGCATTTCTCGGTGACGGGAAACTCGTGATCGGCGGGGATTCGCGGACTTCGCACGATGTCCTTAAATCAGCGGCAATGGCTGGTGCGATGGCTGCCGGATGCGACTGTATCGATATCGGAATCTGCCCGACTCCAACCGTCGGAATGACTGTAAAAGATCACAAAGCCAAAGGCGCAATTGCAATTACGGCCAGTCACAATCCGGTCGAATGGAACGGAATAAAACTCTTCAATAATAAAGGCGAATTCCTGACTCCGGCACAATACGCGCAGTTCAGAAAAGTCCTCGACCGTAAGAATCTCCCACTTGCTGACTGGAAAAAGGTCGGGAGTGCGTCTGTAGATAATGAAGCAATTTCACGTCATATCGAGAGAGTCCTCAAGCTCGATCTTCTTAATCTGCAGAGAATCAAGCGGCGGAGATTCAAGGTCGTGATAGACTGCGTAAACGGTGCCGGATCGATTGCCGGACCGAAGCTGCTCTCGGAGCTTGGATGCCATGTGCTCGCGATAAACTCGATCCCGAACGGTCGATTCGGTCGCAAACCGGAACCTTTACCGCAGAATCTGACACAATTGAAACGCAGGGTCAAATCCGAGAAAGCCGATATCGGTTTCGCGCTCGATCCGGACGCAGACCGTCTCGCGATAGTATCGGAAGAGGGCAAGGCTATCGGCGAGGAACACACGCTCGCTCTTGCTCTGGCTGCTGTGCTTGCGGTTGAGCCCGGCAATGTGGTTGTCAATGTGTCGACTTCAAAAATGTGCGAGGATGTCGCAACTCAGTTCGGGTGTAGTATTTATCGCTCCAAAGTCGGCGAGGCCAATGTGGTCGAACTTATGCGAAGCAAGCGTGCGGTCGCCGGTGGTGAGGGAAACGGCGGCGTAATCATGCCTAAATCCCATTATGGACGTGATTCACTGGTCGGAATGGCACTCGTGCTGGAGCATCTCGCAAACATGAAAACGACCGTTTCAAATGCCATAAAAGAATACCCGAATTATGTTCTTGTGAAAGATAAAGGGACATTAACATCGGATTTTGGTGTAAAACTGGAAAAGCTGAAGCGCAAGCTCGACGATAAGAAAATAAACGAACTTGATGGAATACGAATAGATTATCCCGATTCCTGGGTACAAATCCGGAAATCGAACACCGAACCGATCTATCGTATTTTCGCAGAAGCAGGCACGAGCAGGAAGGCAAAGGAACTTATAGCCGAGATAAAATCTTTGCTCAAATAGAAATTCACGGAGGCACACATGTGCGGAATAGTTGGATATGTCGGACCGAGACCTGCGGTTCCAATTCTCATAGACGGACTTCGAAGGCTCGAATACAGAGGGTATGATTCTGCCGGGGTCGCTCTCATACAGGATAACGGTCTGATTGTCCAGAAAAATGCCGGTAAGATCAAAGTTCTCGAAGAGCATATCGCGGGGAAAGATTTCGTTGCGACATGCGGTATCGCTCACACAAGATGGGCAACGCATGGCGAACCGAATGATACGAATGCTCACCCCCACACCGATGGTTCCGGAAAGATCGCCGTCGTGCACAACGGAATCATAGAGAATTACCGCACACTAAAGCAGTATCTCGAGGGGAAAGGGCACACTTTCCGCACCGAAACCGACAGCGAGGTAATCGCTCACCTTATTGAGAATTACTACGAGGGTGATCTTCTCGCCGCGGTCCGTCATGCTCTGATGCAGGTTGAGGGGACATACGGCATTGCGGTTGTATGCGCTGATCACCCGAAAGAAATGATTGCGGCTCGTCATGGTTCGCCGCTCGTCCTCGGTACTGTGGATGGTGAGAATTTCATCGCCTCTGATGTCTCCGCCGTTTTGCGGCATACGAAGCATGTTGTCTATCTTGAAGATCATGAGCTTGCGAGAGTCACTCCGGATGGATTTCAGATATCGACTCTTGAAAATGTAACAGTTCCGGCGCACGTGCATGAGATAGAATGGTCACTCGAGCAGATCGAGAAGGGTGGATTCGATCATTTCATGCTGAAAGAGATCTATGAGCAGCCGGTTGCTCTCCGAAATGCCATGCGTGGTCGGCTCAACTACGAGGAGGGAACCGCACGGCTCAACGGTCTCCGGCTTCAGATCGATACGCTTCTCGATATCGAGAGAATCATAATCACCGCCTGTGGAACATCATGGCATGCCGCGCTGATAGGCGAATACATGATCGAGGATCTCGCAAGGATACCGGTCGAGGTTGAGTATGCATCCGAGTTTCGCTATCGTTCTCCGATAATATCGGATGGTACACTCGTATTTGTGATATCACAATCGGGTGAAACAGCGGATACTCTTGCCGCACTGCGTGAAGCAAAACGCAAGGGAGCTACCGGACTTGGAATCTGCAACGTCGTAGGATCGACAATCGCGCGCGAGACAGACGGCGGTATCTATATCCATGCCGGACCTGAAATCGGAGTTGCATCCACCAAAGCGTTTACATCACAGATCATGGCCCAGTCCCTGATCACACTGCTTCTCTCGCGTCAGAGAGATATGTCAATCGAGAAGGGCCGGCAGCTTGTGAAGGCAATCGAAGCTATACCGGATCATGTCACGAAGCTTCTCGAGGAGGCGGACTGTGTGAAGAAAATTGCGGACCGGTACAGCGAGAATGATAACTTTCTCTATCTCGGTCGTGGCATAAACTTCCCGACCGCGCTCGAGGGAGCGTTGAAATTGAAAGAGATATCGTACATCCACGCTGAGGGATACCCGGCTGCCGAGATGAAACACGGGCCGATTGCTCTTATTGATGAGAACATGCCGGTTGTCGTGATTGCTTTAAGGGATCAGGTTTACGATAAGGTTATCTCGAACATACAGGAGATTAAGGCGCGTAACGGACGTGTAATCGCGATAGCTTCGGAGGGTGATGAGGATATTCAGCGTCTCGCGGATCATGTTATCTATATCCCGAGAGTGCCATATCATCTAACCCCGATTCTGGCTATAACGCCGCTTCAGCTTCTTGCATATTACATGGCGGTAAACCGGGGTTGTAATATTGACCAGCCGAGGAATCTCGCGAAATCGGTAACAGTGGAATAGGTGGGATCGGCTTTTTTGTTGATTGCTGACCCTCTCTAAGATAGCTTGCCCTCCGAATATTGTTCGGAGGGCTTTTTTTTGGCGATTTACGAATACTCGCTGTGGAAGAGTGGTATCAAGCTGATCTGCGGTGTCGATGAAGCGGGGCGCGCTCCGCTTGCCGGACCGGTGACAGCCGGCGCCGTTATAATGCCGGAGAATTGCCGCAGAACCGGAATTACCGACTCAAAGCTCCTGAGCGCCTCCAAAAGAGAAGAACTTGCCGAGAAAATTAAGAATAAAGCTCTGGCATGGGCTGTCGAATCGGTAGACCATGAGACAATCGACCGCATCAATATCCTTCAGGCTTCACTGCTTGCCATGAAGAGAGCTATATTCAAGCTTGCGATGGAAACCGACCTTGTCCTCGTGGATGGAAACCAACTAATACCGAATCTCAATATCCCGCAGGAATACGTCATAAAGGGTGACAGCAAATCCGTGTGTATCGGTGCGGCATCGATTCTGGCGAAAGTTGAGCGGGATCGTATCATGGCTGAGTATCATGAGATATTCCCGTACTATAATTTCAAGCAGAACAAGGGATATCCGACCCCAGAACACCGCCGGGCGATCCACACGCACGGGCCATGCAGGATTCACCGCATGTCATTCCGTCTGCTTCCGGAGGGAGTACTACAGGAGGCTCTTCCCCTTGAAAGATGATCGCAGGGAATTCGGACGGAACATCGAGAACCTTGCGGCAGACTATCTTCAGAACAACGGCTACGAAATCCTCGAGCGGAACTACCGCGCCGGACATAAGGAAATCGACATCATTGCATGCCACAAACGCACGATTGTCTTTGTTGAGGTGAAAGCGTCCCGTCAACTCCGATTTGGACACCCTATTCAGCGAGTTACCAAGAGACAGCAGGTGAATATTCTCACTGCTGCGCGCAAGTATATTATGGATAACATGTTCGAGGGTTACGACTTCCGGCTGGATATCATCTGTTTCCTGCCACGAGAACGCGGAGGAGGATACACTCTTGAGCACATGGAGGGGGCGTTTATGGAGTCAGGGAATCCCTGAGAGATTCCAGATCACCCTCGATTGCCTCCCATACCTTTGCCCAAACCTCCGGATCCTCGCCGAGACTGTCCATTGAATTGCTCAACCAGATAGAATCAACCCCGTGTTTCTCGAATATTGAATCGCGGATCGGGAAATATTCCAGGCTGTCGCGTTGAGCCAGTTCGAATCCTATCGAAAGATCTGCGAGTACTGTGGTCAGCTTCTCGATTCGCTCGTCAGGTAGCGTCTTTTCTTCCTCTTTCGAACAACCAATACAGAACATGAGGAAGGTGCAGAGTACAAGTATTAATATCTGGATTTTCATGTTGGGAAAGAGCACAGCAATTCGCGTTTCGTCAAGCGATTTTTATCATGGTAGCTTCGGTTCAACCATTATGGATTTGACATTGGTATAGCGGACTTTGCCGGGAGGACCTCCCTTTATCTTTTGAAGGTGCCGTACTTCGGTATAGATAATCGCCACACTCGATGATGTGCGCGACTTTGAGTGGTATGCCGCTATCTGTGCCGTCTCGACAATACTCCTGCGGGAGGGTTCCTCTTTTTTGCTGTTGAGCTTCAGTATTACATGGGAACCGGGGCTGAGTTCTGAATGAAACCAGAGATCATGCTTATTTGCCGCAGTGAATGACACATACTCGTTCTCTTTATTATTTTTTCCGACGAGCACTGTCTCTCCATCCGATGTTGTATATGTTCTCGGGTTGAAGCGTTCGACCGGTTCTACTTTGGATGTCTGCGGTTTTTTCTTTCTCGGTGATAGAATTCCTGCTTTGACGAGTTCATCGTCGAGTTTGATTATATCCGAAAAAGACTCGACTCTCTCCAGTTTTGCTTTCAAATCGGCAAGCTGTTGTAGAGAAATGTCGATCTCCTTGATCTGCTTCCGATTAGCATCCACGCTGTCGGTCAGTTTCCTGTAGCGGCGGAACAGTCGTTCTATATTTGCCGATGGCGCAAGGTCCGGTTGCAATGGAATCGCAATCTCCGATAGATCCTCATCGTACAGATTGGATACTGTTATCGAACTCATGCCTCTTTTGATCTTGTTTCTGTTTATTGCCAGCAGTTCGGCATACAGCTTGTATTTCTCGGCATCCTCTGATTCATCGAGGGCTTTTTGCAGCTTGGTTTTCTTGGTTTCGAGCCGTTTTCTGTGTGTTTTCAGCCCCTGGCTTATTCGCTGGCGGAGACTCTTTGTGGCAAAGCTATAACCAAGCTCCTGAGAGATATCGGAGAAGGCTGCGTTGATGTTGTCATATTCTGATGCGGACTCATCTGCTATCCATGTCAACTCGGTTCCACGCAGGAAGACCCTGCGGCCACCATCCATGCAGACTCTGAATTCGTTAGATACATAGGAGAGAAATTCTCTCATTTCTGTCTCGGTGAATTTCGATACTTCCCGATCAGGATCATCGTCTTTCAGTACAATCTGCCAGAAACTCCGGTCGCAGCCTCGAACCATTTGCCGGAGGAATCCGGATATTGTCATGTCTCCGTAATTCTCTGATTCACGGATGATTGCATCCGGGCTTATCTCTTCAGGTGTCATGCCTTCGGGGGGAATCGGTGGTGAGTAGACATCCATCTGCTCGACTCTTTTCAGGGAGGTCACAATTTCGCCGTTCAACTCGGTTAGATAGACATTACTCCCGGGACCAAACAACTCAAAGATAAGAAGATAGTCGCTATCATCCGTCTCGATTGTAAAACGAATGATTCTGTCGAAATTTACCTGATCAATCTCCCGTATTTTGCCTCCAAGAAGTTGAGGCAGGAAATTTGTTGTTTTGGCGCGGATACGGGCTTTCCGTTCATTCTGATCGAAATGGAGGAGGCTTTCACCCGGGAGAAACAGGTACGACAGAACTATACGCTCCGGATTGTGCAGTTCGATACCGACAAGTTTCCGAAGTTCATCCTTGTGGAGCAGGTCTATTGTGCTCCCGATAAGAATATCCCGAGCTTCGTTGAGCCATAAGGATAGATGTAGTGCTGAGAGTTTCATACAACACCATTTAGCAGAGTCCGGGAGAAAAGGCAAACCAATTCTGAATTGATAGCGGTTTAATCCCGGAAATGCCTTTTTTGCAACGAATAAGTTGACAACAGGGATAGTATCCATATTCTTTATCGGTTTCAGGAGATGGTTAATGACCAATAGCATGACAGGTTTTGGACAAGCCGAACTAAGCCGGAACGGCACGACAGTAACGATAGAATTATCTTCCGTCAACTATCGCTATTTTGATGCTATCGTGCGCCTTCCACGCAGAATATCTCACCTTGAGGCTATAGCGAAGGAGATACTCCGTCGCGAGATTTCACGTGGGAAAATTATCTGCTCGCTTACATGGAATGTCGATGAGAGCGTCGCATTGCCCGTCCGGTTCGTTGAACCGGTTGCGGATATGTATGTAAAAGTCCTGCGGGATATTAAGAAGAAATATGATCTTGCAGGCGAAGTCAGCATCTCTGACATTGCGGGCATGGAGGGGCTGTTCGAGCCTGCCGATGATATCGGGGATCCGGAATTCGAGAAGAGCCTTCTCGAGGAAGCTCTCATGGCCGCCATCACCCGATTAAAGGAGATGAGGGCTAACGAAGGCGCCAAGATGGTCCATGACATGCTACCACGAATTGATACGATCCTCAAGACTGTGGAGGAAATCAAGCCTCTGTCTCAGGAGAGTGTCGATGCTTACAGGGAGAAACTCGAAACACGGATTCGTGATCTGATTGCCGAAGAGACCGACCCGGCTGATCGAATTGTAACTGAAGCCGCTGTAGTAGCGGAGAGATCTGATATTACGGAAGAGTGTGTCCGGCTGGAGAGTCATTGCGAACAGTTCAGGGAGGCTCTGAATTCGGATGGTCCCATTGGAAAACGACTCAATTTCATCCTTCAGGAGCTTAACCGGGAAGCGAATACAATCGGGTCCAAGTCTATGTCATCAAACATATCAAGGGCTGTAATAAACTTAAAAGAGGAGATAGAGAAAATCCGCGAGCAGGTTCAAAATATCGAGTAATGCGGTGATCAATTTCATATAATCTGTAACTTAATTCCAATTCGATTCTAAAGGTTTCTTCACGGCGGACGACATTCTCTAAAACAAGCGATCTACGGAGCTTGATTTTGCGACCGCTTTGAAGTACCATCTGATACTTTGGCCGAAAGGAAGGAGTGAACAATCGTGTATAAAAAGATGTTTCTTCCTATCGAGCTGAATACAACGGGAGGACAATATGCGGCGCGAGTTTAAGCCGAAATTCGAAAAGGTCAAAGAGAATGCAAGGAACGTCTATGAGGCGGTTATCATAGCGGCGAAACGTTCCCGTCAATTGAACGAGGAACGACTTGCAAAGCTCGAACTGATGCCGGAAGACGACAGCATCGAACTCGATACGAGAAAAGTCACGGAGATCGCTTTACAGGAATTGTCAGATAACAGAGTTACTGTAAAACGTTGATCGACCGAAAGGTCTACTTCCGTGGAGTGGTATGGACGAAGAACGTGTAGCAGCGGAACGGAAGCCGACCGGCACAAAAAAGAAGAGCAAGAGCAAGGGTAAGAGCGCTGGCCGTCTTAAGGGCGATCTGATTATAGTTGAGTCGCCCACCAAGATTAAAACTCTCAAGAAATTCCTCGGCAGCAGGTTCACGGTATTAGCGACAAAGGGGCACATCATTGACCTGCCGAAATCCAGGCTCGGTGTTGAAATTGAGGAGGATTTCAAGCCGCAGTACAAGGTGATTCATGGCAAGGGTCCGATTATTAAGGAGCTTGTCAGGGAAGCCAAAAAACACCGGACAATCTATCTCGCACCTGATCCGGACCGTGAGGGTGAAGCTATAGCTTACCATCTTCTGACCCGTTTCGATAAGGTGAAAGGCGAGGTTAAGAGAGTTCGATTCAACGAAATTACAAAGAGAGCTGTGGAGCAGAGTATTGTCGAAGCCGGTAAAATTGACATGCGCAAGGTCTTTGCACAGCAGGCAAGAAGAATCCTTGACCGCCTTGTGGGCTATCAGGTTTCTCCGATTCTGTGGCAGACCATTCTGCGCGGTCTCTCTGCAGGAAGAGTCCAGTCCGTTGCACTACGCGTAATAAGTGAAAGAGAAGAGCAGATTAGCTCTTTCGAACCGAGGGAATACTGGACGATCAGCGGTGTTTTCAGTTCGATGGAGTCACAGTTCGAAGCGGACCTTTTCAAACTGGATGGTTCCGATGTCGAAATCGGTTCGGCGGATGATGCCGAGAACATTACTGATGATATCCGCTCGAACTCATTTACCGTGAAGACCATCTCGAGAGAAACCAGAGCACGGAATACGCAGCCGCCATATATAACCAGTACACTTCAGCAGGATGTCGCAAGACAGATCGGTTTCTCCACTCAGAAGACAATGATTATTGCACAGCAGTTGTACGAAGGTGTCGAGCTGGGTGATCGCGGCCAGACCGGTTTGATTACGTATATGAGAACCGATTCGGTAAGGACTGCGGAGGAAGCACTGATATCGCTGAGAGAATATATCAGCGAGAAATACGGAGACGACTATCTGCCGTCCGAGCCTCGCAAATTCAAATCCCGCAAAAGGACTCAGGATGCGCACGAGGCTATCAGACCGACCGATTTGACGCTCGATCCGTCATCAATCCGGGAATACCTTTCAGCGGAACAGTTCAAAGTCTACAATCTTATATATCGCCGTTTTATAGCTTCACAGATGACACCCGCTCAGTACGATCAACTCAAAGTGGATATCGAGGGCGGGAAATACCTGTTCCGTGCTGTCGACACCAAACTCAAGTTTGATGGCTATCTGAAGGTTTATGAGGAAGCGGGTGAGGAGAACGGTGAAAAAGATAAGAATGTATGCCAAATACCGGAGCTTGAGGAGAAGCAGGAAATATCACTGAATGAGGCGATTAGGGATCAGCATTTCACCAAACCACCCGCGCGCTACTCTGAAGCCTCCCTGGTGAAAGAACTTGAAAGGGATGGTATCGGAAGACCATCGACATACGCACAGATCATAAACACGCTTAAATCCCGTCGGTATGTCGAGCTTGACAACCGGAGGCTGATACCGACTGAGCTCGGTACGACTGTAAACGGAATTCTGACCACGCACTTCGATGAAATCTTCAATGTTGAATTTACTGCCGGGATGGAGGATGATCTCGACAGAATCGAAGAGGGTGAGGATCAGTGGATTGATATCCTTCACGAATTCTACGGTCGTTTTGCGAAAAGCCTCAAAGAGGTCGAGGGCAGGATTGATGAGATCAAATCCGAGACCATGCGGGAATCGGATGAGTTATGTGACAAATGCGGTTCACCCATGCTCGTAAAATGGGGACGAAACGGGCAGTTCCTTGCCTGTTCCGCTTATCCCGATTGCAAGAATACGCGCCCGCTCAATAATGAGGACAACGGTCGCCCGGTCGAAAGAGATTGCCCCAAATGTGGAGAACCGTTAATATACAGGCAGGGCAGGTTCGGCAAATTCATAGCGTGCAGCGCGTACCCGGACTGCAAGTACACGGAGTCCATCTCAGTCGGGATCAAATGCCCCGTTGACGGTTGTAAAGGTCAGCTTGTTCAGAGACGGACCCGGCGCGGAAAGGTTTTCTACGGATGCTCCGAATACCCGGAGTGCCGTTTCGCTGTCTGGTACAAGCCGGTAGCGCAGAAATGCCCGTCGTGCGGATTTGCCGTCATGGTTGAAAAAGAGACAAAACGTCTCGGCCGGCACCTTGCCTGCCCGGATTGCAAGAACACGATACAGTCGGCCGAGAATAAACCGGTGGCCGAGTATCAGAATGCCTGTTAGCAAAAGGCACGCGAACGAATTTTTTATATATCTTTCAGAGCAGAGGGCATGCTCGAAGAATACTATTATCGCATATCGTCGAGATATCGAGCGGTTCCAGATATTCCTCACCGAGAAAAAGATTACCCAAGAGGAAATTGAGAAACACCTTTCCAGGGTGATTCGTGAATTCATCCGGCGTCTTCACGTGGATGGTCTCTCCAATCGATCTGTCTGTCGCGTTCTCTCGGGTATCAAGAGCTTTTTCAAGTATCTTCACTCGCGGAATATAACAGAGGAAAATCTTGGCACGGCAATCTACGGTCTGAAATTCGAGAAGAAGCTGCCGAGGTTTCTACTCAAAACCGATGTCGAGAGACTTCTCGAATTCCCTGATCCCGAAAGTTTTCTGGGAAGCCGAGATCTGGCTATAATCGAACTTCTCTACTCCACCGGATGCCGTCTGTCGGAGGTTTGTTCGGTCGAGTATAATGATATAGATATCCCGAGTGGAAGTCTCCGTGTGCTGGGGAAAGGTTCGAAGGAGCGAATTGTGCCGGTCGGGAAATATGCCCGAATGGCGCTCGAAAATTACCTCGTTATTCGTCGAACACAATTTCCACAGGTACGGACAGAGCGGATTTTCCTGAATCGTATGGGAGGTCCCCTTTCCACGAGAACGATATCACGTATAATAAGGAAATATTCGAGCCTTCTCGGGACAGTTGACCCGATATCACCGCATGTGCTCCGGCATTCATTCGCAACGCACCTTCTGGATAACGGAGCCGATATAATGGCTATCAAGGAGATGCTCGGGCATTCGTCGCTATCGACAACTCAGATATATTCGCATGTTTCGCTGGAGAAGCTGAAACGGGTTTACGATCAGTCTCATCCACGATCCGGTAAATAGAAAGGCAGAGATGAACAGTCCAAGATCAACCACTATAATCGGTCTTCGTCATAAGGGCAGTGTAGCAATTGCCGGTGATGGTCAGGTTTCGTATGATGACACCATTCTGAAAGAGACCGCTAACAAGATCCGTTCGATGTATGACGGCAAGGTCCTCGCCGGTTTTGCCGGTGCTGCCGCCGATGCGCTGACACTGTTCGAGCGTTTCGAAGCGAAACTGGATGAATTCGATGGCAACCTCCCACGCGCAGCGGTTGAACTTGCCAAGGAATGGCGGACAGATAAATACCTTCGGCGGCTGGAGGCTCTCATGGTGGCGGTTGACAAGAAACACGCTCTCTGGATTTCCGGGAACGGCGATGTTGTTGAACCCGATGACCGTATCGTGGCTATCGGCTCCGGGGGTAATTTCGCACTGGCGGCAGCGCGGGCGTTAATGAAACACTCTAATCTCAATGCTGAGGAGATAGTGAGAGAATCACTGAAAGTCGCCGCTTCTATCTGTGTTTATACGAACGATAGAATCACGGTAGAGACCCTGTAAGTATTTTTAACACTTTGGAATCGTGATATCTCCAAATCATTCTGTTGTCCGATTAAGTATCTGATGTCTTTATTCGGAACTAATTGTAGATTGTATGCGTCCATGAAGCGAAGGGGGCGGCCATGAGCAGAATATCCATTTTAATTCTGTTAGTTATATTCCCGCTTTTTGCATTGCCTCTCTCTGCACAGATTCCGGTGAATGATGCTCCGTACTATGATGTTTTTGCGGACTTCAATTTCAAGTCCGGTACTGTGGAGGTGTTCATGGTCTGGAAGCTTTCCAAGCAACCGGGAGAAAACAGAGTGGATTTCGAGATATCACCCCTGGCAACTGTCAGCTATATAGACCTGAGAGTAACCGACCAGATTTACACAACCGTCAATCAAGGTTTCTACGGAAGGGAACAAGTATCTGTCAAGATTCCGTCAATGTTCGAAGAGACTATAGCTTCCACAGAATTGACGCTTGAACTCCGTTACCGGTATCCTTTCAATATTGGTGAGGATGGTTCTGTACTGCTGACAAAGGATGATCTCTGGTATCCGTTTACCGGAGATGAGAAACCGACATTCAAGATAAGGACAGATCTCCCGTCACAGTATCTCGTCTACTCGAATGGAGAGATGAAAGAGCGGAAGAACACGCAGGATGCGGTCCAGCATACGTTTGTCAGTAAAACAGCGACGGATCAGATGGTGTTGTTCTGCGCTCTGTTTGGGAGACCCGTTGATAATGTGACCTCGGAGATTCTCTCCAATTCCGGTATAGAACTGCCAATAGAGAACGGCAGTGAGTTGGTGGGAGTGGAAGAGTAGTTAGTTTTGCTCGATTTCTCCAAACTTGTCTCTGAGATATTCTCTCCTGAAATCGAAAATCCGTATCAGCCTGCGCCTCACAATCAGGCTGTGTATGATATCACCTATAAAGCCGAACGGCAGGACATAGTGCACTGTATCGGTCATCTCTGTACCACCTTCTATCTTGTCAAAACGGTGTTCGTGATGCCAAATTCGATATGGTCCGATACGCTGCTCATCCGTGAAATAGTAAGGCTCCTTTACGTGCGTGATTTCTGTTATCCATGTTACGGGAATCGAGAGAAGAGGGCGAACGCGGTATTCTATTATCAAGCCTTCATGGATTTCATCCGGTGTATCGGAGACTATACTGAAATCCATATCCGGTGGAGTGATTCTTGACAGGTTGGTCGGATTGCTGAAAAAACTCCACGCCTCATCGAGTGAAACGCGCAGCCTCTGAACTCTCTTCAATACATATAACGACATTGGCAGCCTTGATTATTTAAGTTGTCGTCCTGCAGATCGCCCCTTGCCGGAATCGGTAATTTCCACGAGTTCCATCGGGTATGGCTCGAAGAAAGTCTGTCTTGAGAGGTATTCGATTTCGTATTTGGCAATCCATACCTGGATGATACCGAGAAGTACAGAGAGGGGGATTCGCTCTTCGCGGTATTTCTCAATCGAATCGAGAAAATACGATTTCTCTCTCGATGTGAGATGTTTCTTAAAATACCCGAGTGCGTGCATGACGACATTGATATTCGATGTATACCGTGCTGATCGTCTGAATGCGTTGAAGAGTTCTCTCCTGTAAGTATCCAGTACTTCGGTTATTGGAAGTTTATCGTGATTTGCTACAATCCTTCCCATGTGTCTAAGTACGGTCTGGTTGTATGCCATCAGAAGGAGCTTGTTGTCCGAGTGGAAACCGACCAGAGCTTTCATCGTTTTCTTCTTCGAGATTTCCCTGAAGCTGGCTGTAGCGAATAATCGGGTCAGAAAATGCTCCCTAATTCTGAAATTGGTCAAGCGACCCTCATCTTCGACCGCCAGATCGCCATACTTCTCGATAACCGCTCTGCCGAAAAAACCCGTACCCTTTCCTATTGTGGCATTGTTTTTGGGATCGCGGATTTTGACATCTTTTATGCCGCATGAGGGTGACCTGCTCTTCAGAATGAAGCCATCAACTAAATCGAGCGAATCGAGGAAGCTTTCTGCAAATGAACTCATGTCGTCTGTTATGTCTTTTCCGGTGGATGGCTGTTCCAACCTATGGTTCTTACCTCTCTGGTAGATATTAATAGGATCGCGTGGTACACCGAGTCCGATTCGAACCTCCGGACAGATAGGGATAAATACAACGTATGGCATGAGCCGAGCAACAAAGCGGTCGGGTATTCTGGCGCCGTCATAGCGGCAGGCCGCGAATTCGAGACACTCACTTATGACCACGATCGGTTTGGGAAATCTACTCCCGGTAGCTGTCGATACAGAGGATTTCCGCTTCGGATTTCGATTCATACCTGTACTCCGTAATCAAATAATTTTAGACTACAATTATCAACACAATAGAACCGGATTTGTTTTCGCTGGATTGACAACTCAGGTTATTTTTCCTGATACTTCCCTGATTGCTATTCCAAGGTCATCTAATGATTTCAATTCCCGATCCGGAAATTCACTCGGTGTACGCGGCTGCTGAATTCTGTGTATACCCGTGCGGACGAGAATTGTTTTCATACCGATTGTCTGTGCGGGAATAACATCCTTGTCGATTCTGTCGCCCACCATAATGCTGCGTGATGGTTCGCATCTGCATTTCCCGAGCAGATCGCTGTAGAACCGTGTATCAGGTTTGGTAGTGTCGAAATCATCCTGCGTGTATGTGTGTGTGAAATGGTTCAGAATATTGTGCTCCTCAAGAAGCTCCACAATTTCGGAACCGTATTGCCCGGCTATACCGAGATCGAATTCACCGGAAATCTCCTCTAAGATGGGCTTGATTGGTTCGTTGAGTTTGAGTTTCGGTCTCTCTTCCTGGAATCGTACTCTATACCGGTCGAGAAGGTCACCGAATAGCTCTCGGTCCTTGTTGCAGTTCTGCCAGATTACATATTCTGGGATGCTGGGGCAGTGGACCATAATAGCAACTCTGACATCCGAGGTGTAGAATTCCTGTGAGTATGCGGGATTTCTATCCTTTATGATCTCTATTAATACCTGTGCGGAGAACTCCTCGATTTCCGATTCATCGATCAGTATTCCACCGGAATCGAAAAACACCGTCCATTTGTTGTTTTTGCTGTTACTCATTCACTATGTTCCCATGCTTATGTTTTCATCATTTAACATTGGCAGCCGATTCTCTGGATCGAGTACAACCTTTGTGAGTGGTGTTATACTCTCGAATGTTACTATATCCACATCGAGTTTACGGTCTGTGAATTTGATCTGGTATGATCCGTCCGCAAAATACGCGGCAACGGGTATCGGCATTCGGATTGAACCGGTTCGGACAACCTCAGCGGTTGTTACATATCGTCCGCCTGTAAATTCGGATTCGACATCATCAAGGGTATACGACAGGTACGCATTCGATCTGACCCACTGATCGAAGAACCATTCGAGATTTCCCCCGGAAATTCTCTCGCAGACTCCTCTGAAGTCATACAGATCGATCCGTTTCCCCTCAAACTGCTGATAGGCTTTTCTTACTATTCGGTCCATTCTGCTATCGCCGAGAATAACGGAGAGTGCGCTTATGATGGAATATCCTTTTCCGTAATCCAGAACAAGAGTCTGTCTGGCACTGGAGTGTCGACCAAAATACAGCGGATTATCAATAGTGGTGTCCATTCCGAGAATCACTGCATTCAGGTAGATTTCGGTCAGCATCTCGTGCACATTTACTCTGAGTTTCCTGCTCTCGGTGAATCTCGTTGCCAGATACAGACTGAGTCCTTTTGTTATCCAGTGGGAGTTTATTGCAGGAATAACCTCTTCGCCGAAATAGTGTTCCGCTACCCTCTGCGCAATGCACCATTTCTGCAGGCTGCGATTATCTGTGTTGCCGAGGAATGGTATCTCTGTGCTCGCGATTCCAGTTGGAAGATCGAGTGTATTTTCTGTTTCAATGTCGGATAGAATCGTAATAAGGGGGTAGGGGAAGTTCTTGAAATGATCCCTCATGAACTCAACCGCGTCAAGAGTGGATATTGTTATCTCTCCGGAACCGTTGTAGCCGGTAACCGGGAAGAGGGTTCTTATTGTTGGGGTTTCGGTCGAGTCGATTTTCAGTATTGCTGTTCTTTTGATCAGTAGGGCGAGAGAGCGAATATTGTCGGCTCTATATACTCCATTCACAAAAGTTGAAAAACATGACGGTGTAACATCAAATCCCCTGAAACCAGACAGGGTAATGGTGTAATCCGAAACATACTCTATATCCCTGCCCCACCATATCTGTGGAAACCAGTTGATAAGAAGATATGGATCAAGCCTGGATGATAGCGCCGAGATATCGATATCCATTTCCGATTGTATCTCGATTTTTACCATCTGACCGGGTTCAACCGGATTAGAGAGATCGAAAATAACCGGTACATCAATCACATTCTGCTGGAATACCGCCACCGGACGGGCGGGGAGACCGTTCACGGATACGAAATACGGCTGTACAGGATCCCATGCCCTGTCGAATGCGATTTGTTGTATGGTTGTCTGTGTAAGGTTACGAAACTCAATGACCTGATCGGTGGTGAGTGTCCTGTTCTCATGGTTGTATTGAGTGTGGATATTTATCGACTGGTTGGGTGGATCGAGTGTTGAAAGATGCCACTCCTCGAGCAGCCTGAGCCATCGAGAGGCGTTCTCTTTCCGAAATACAAAACTCGGACCATCCATCAAACCCACAAGCTCCGAACTTCGCTCATCGGCTGCCCAGCGTATGAAGGATTCGAATTTCGACTGGGTTTCCCGCTTGTTGGAGGTTTTCTGGGATGCTGTGATATGTGTTATAAGATTATTCTCTATGACAACCGTTACCGAATCGTAAATAACGGCCTTGATTCCCATTAGATTAAACCAGTCATTTGTCTCGATCAGCCTTCCATGGATAGTGTCGCCTCTTATTTGGAGGTTGTCAAATCTGAAAAGGGAATTGATAGCCGCATCCCATTCCGCATAAACCCGAAACGATTCCTTTCCATCTATCATCCAGTCATTGGATATCTCGAAAGTGATATCATCCGAGATGATTCTGAGTATTCGATCGATATCCTGGTTATTGTGCGCATCCTCGAAGGCACGGAGAATATTCTCGCTCTGTTCACCACAACCGGCAGTGAACAAAAATAGAGTCAGGATAATCAGCAGGAGGATAAGCAGGATATTGCGAGATGGGATTATCTTAATCGATTCTGTATCTGAATTGCTAATCATAAGCCGGTTAAGTTTGCAGGTCATACTGCCAGAGGCAGTCAAGACATGCAAAAACGAAATAACTCCGGAGTTGGAGGAATCATTTCACCTCTCGTTTTCGATGAAGATAGAACGGTGGGTACCGGATTGCAAGTCAACAATCGAAGCGTAAGACCTTGACTTGGGGACTACAAGCAATATACTATACCCTTCCGGAGGAATAAATGAACAAAGAACTGACCCCAAAAGAGATAGTAGCTGAACTTGACAGATATATAATCGGGCAGGATGATGCCAAGAAGGCGGTAGCGATTGCCCTTCGTAACAGATGGCGCCGTCAGCAGGTCGAGGGAGACATCAAGAACGAGATTCTCCCGAACAACATCATAATGATCGGTCCGACCGGTATCGGCAAGACAGAGATTGCGCGCCGTCTGTCGCAACTCGCAAATGCTCCGTTTATCAAGGTGGAAGCCTCAAAATTCACCGAAGTCGGATATGTCGGCCGGGATGTCGAGTCGATGGTTCGGGATCTGGTCGAGATTGCGGTTACGATGGTGAAGCGGGAGCAGGGGGAGAAGCTTCAGGAAAAAGCTAATGAGCACGCCGAGGAGCGGATCTTGGACCTTCTTCTGCCAAAACCGCCGAAGAAATTCAGCGATCAGCTTGCCACCGGCGCTATTCCTATGGAAGCGGAGGAGACCCGCGAGAAATGGGAGCGCAACCGCGAGAAACTTCGCGAAAAATTCCACAAGGGTGAACTCGATGACCGTCTCGTGGAGATCGAGACCGCAAGCAATCAGTTCCCCGTTGTTGAGATTTTCTCACCATCCGGTATGGAAGAGCTGGGCGTCAATTTCCAGGAGATGTTCTCCGGCATGATCCCCAAGAAGCGCAAGAAACGTAAAATGCCGATTAAGGACGCGTTCAAGATTATCGCCGCAGAGGAGGTCGGGAAGCTGATCGACATGGACGAGGTTATCGCGATTGCACTCGACAGCGTGGAGAACTCCGGCATAATCTTCGTCGATGAGATAGACAAAATCGCGGTCTCGGAGGCTCACAGTTCGGGACCGGATGTTTCCCGTGAGGGTGTTCAGCGCGATATCCTTCCGATTGTGGAGGGATCGAGTGTGATGACCAAGTATGGCATGGTGCGCACGGATCATATTCTCTTCATAGCGGCGGGAGCGTTCCACATGGCGAAACCGTCCGACATGATCCCGGAATTACAGGGACGGTTCCCGATCCGTGTCGAACTGGACAGCCTCGGGAAGAAAGAGTTCGTACGAATCCTGACCGAGCCGCGAAGTGCGTTGGTCAAACAGTACACGGCTCTGCTCGAAACCGAGGGAGCGAAGCTCGTTTTCGATACGGAGGCCATATCTGAGATCGCTGAGATTGCCGACAGGGTGAACCAGATATCGGAAAATATTGGGGCGCGGCGTCTCCACACGGTGATGACGACTCTTCTTGAAGATATAATGTTCGACTATCCCGGCAAGCGGGCAAAGACAGTCAAGATCACGAAAGCGCTGGTCAAGAAACGCCTCGACACAGTCGTCGAAGACGAAGACCTCTCGAAGTATATTTTGTAATTACTATAGATTGATTCATAGCTCGGGAGCGTTGCGCTCCCGAGTCGCGCCAATTCTGTGATTACAAGTCCGTATTAACAAAATTCTATCTTGAATTAAAAACGGTAGCGTGGCCCGGGGCTGTTTGCCCCGGGTATCTTTCAATGTTACTGTCAGGAAGGAACACGGGGCGCAGCCCCGTGCCACACAAGATTACATGAGATTAATTGTGGTTGGTGTACGTCTCGTTCGCCAACATGGTTTATAAAGCTGGTGCACGGGACGTACACTAGCCAATGTATTTAAGAAGAAACCAACGTCAGAGGTTGGCCACCCCAGCCAATACGATACAATCAGCATTCATTTGTTTCGCGAAAGGAGATTAGAGGTATAACTCATCTAATACATTGACAGTCTATATAATAAACCGTATACTACATTTTGGTCCAGCATTAGTAGCAATTACATCGCTCCCCAAGTGCAACCGAGGTTCTGTGGAAAGTTTACGGGTGCAGCGCCATGCCAATGCTTTGTAACAAAGGAGAATAGATGTTAGCTATAACTCACATTATGGTCGTCGCGTCAGTTTTACTCGCGATAGTAGTAACTTCGGGTTATGGAGATACATATAATAACCCAGATTGGATTTGCGGGGATGTCAACGACGACAGTTTCGTGAATTATACCGATCTAAGTTCATTAAACAGCTACATACTTAGACAAGGGGCACAGCCAGATCCGGTTGCGAGAGCTAACGTTGATGGTGGCTGCCGCGTGAATATTGCAGACCTTGTCTATTTATACAACTACTTGATGTATTCAGGACCTGGCCCTACAGGTTGTCCCGACACGGTTGCCTGTGAAGGCGTTCCAGATGCAGGAAATGAAGTTTGGATTGGGCAGCCACCATACTATGAATACCCCGGCAGTGATTCTGTTGCAGTACCCATCTATATCAGCAATTCACTTCCTCTTGGAGGTATTTCACTGGGCTTTGAATACAACACGACAGATTACCAAATCACATCTCGAAATGGATCAGGCACTTTGATAGCTGGGAATTTATATCATTTCGACGAAACAAAGGTATTAATCTATCAGTTAACGACGGGTTCCGTAATTACCCCTCAAGAGGGGGGGACTCTCTTGGTGTTGAATGCCCAAATGCTGACTGGAGACCCCGAGATATCAATTGGATTAACCCCCAGCTTCATCTCACCCGGGGGAGACTTTATATTCGTGGCTTTCGAGCAAGGAGTGGGTAGTTCGATTGTAAGTCCATCGTTCATCGGAGAAGCTGGTTGTAGTGAATTTACCCCAACAGAAACCGCGTGGTCGTTTGACTTCACAGTCAACAACCTTTGGCCTCCTGAGGCTTACGCAAGCATCAACTATGCAAACGATCCAAATCTGGCAAAACCCTTGGGTTACCTTCCTGAGTCGAGTATGTACCCATCATGGGATGCTTATGTTGGATTAAAGGGCGAAGATGAATGTTATTTGCAGCATGGAAAAGCTAATAGGGTTGCCCGTCCTAGTCAAGCAATCAATTGGGCTGCACTTATGTCTGATCCGACTGCTACGTCAGGGATGACTCAGTATAGTGGCGCGAGAATGGCTCTTGAATTTTGCATGGAATGCTGGGACTTGTCTGAGATGTTTCCTGACCACAGTACTCTTAGCGAAGTACCGATTGAAGATGCAAGATCACTCATTAACAGTGCTTACTTAACTCAGTTCTTGCATGAAGAGCTCGAGAATATGAATTATGAACTAAACTACCATTTCCAGTTTGATGGAACCCTTCTCGAAACCTTTAACCAGTACTGTGAAATGTTAAATTCAGGCTCAATCGATCGCCTCTTGATAAGCAATGCCGGGCACGTTCTTGTGCCGTATGCATATGAGGTACTCCCCCCACTGTATGATTACGGTTACATTTACGCATACGATCCGTTTTACTACGGATACTGGGACAGAAGGGTCTGTTTTCATTGGGGCACCGAAGGATCCCCTGAGCTTTATTGGTGGGAATATAACTCCTCCGTCCACTTCGGTAATGAACAATATAAGATATGGCTTTCGGCACCATTGGATAGCTATGGATCATCCGGATGTCAGTTGAACAAGTCGCTCTTGAAATCTGGAAATCAGGAGAGGGATCATGATACACGTTCCGATGACATTGTGGTCTATCTGGCACAAGTTGATATCGTCACCGTTGAATCTTCCGCAGGGTTTCTGGGGCATATTGGCGATTCGATCTTTTCAACAATGGACGACGGGTGCCCGATTATCCCACTTTCAGGAGATTCGACAGAGCCTATTGGTTACTTCCTTCCGAATGCTAGTGTAGCGTTCTGTATATAGATTGATTATACTTCTTCCCGAGGAGGTGTGTTATGGGAAGAAGAGTGAAGGCCATCGAGCTGAGGGATGATGATCGTAGTACTTTGGAGATGTGGCTTCAT
>Ga0272443_10002617_pt1 | contig 22656 bp, 21 predicted proteins | sample SSMAcet12_FD_193581 | JGI IMG/M metagenome (GOLD analysis project Ga0272443, IMG submission 193581) | Marine sediment archaeal communities from Little Sippewissett salt marsh, Falmouth, MA, United States - SSM-Acet-12 | ecosystem: Environmental > Aquatic > Marine > Wetlands > Sediment ...
ACCGTGAAACTGGGATATGCCCTTGACGATAACCGGTCGGTTACCTTTTTCGGAAAGTATTTCAGGGGCAAACAGCACGACCCCGGACCTTTGGGGGGCCCCCCTCAGCCCGACATTCCGGATGATTATGAAAGGTCCATGGAGTACCTGTCCCTGTCAGAAAGAAGAGACGGCCATGATTTTTCCGTGACCCTGTCCCACAATTACGGGCATCACCGGTTAAAGGACGGCTGGCGTTCGAGGGACAATATTTACGGAGCAGGGCTTTCTTATACAACCTTTGCTTTCGAAAATAATGAGATGACCCTGGGAGCCGACTTCAGGTTTTTTGAAGGAACGCAGTTGAGCGGGGTCCCCGACAGCTGGGAGAGGCATGAATATGGAGCGTACCTCTGGAATAAGCACCGGCGGGACAGGCTCTCGGTTATTCTCGGGGGAAGATATCAGCATGATTCTGTCGCGGGAGGCGTTTTTTGCCCGCAGGCCGGCATAATATACGATTTTTCCGAAAAAGGCAGGTTGAGGGGCCAGGTCAGCAAGGCTTTCCGCTTTCCTGCAATTAACGACCTCTTTATGTTTCCTCCTTCAAACAAAGGGTTGAAGCCCGAGCAGGTTTGGAATTACGAAGCAGGGCTTGATGCCGCTATTTCGGATTGGCTTTCAGGCAGCTTCTCTGTTTTTATTATGGAAGGCAGGGATTTAATCGAAACTGTCGCCAATCCTGGTCCGCCTCCTCCCGTGGTTTTTCAAAATGCGGGGGATTTTTTGTTCAAGGGGATGGAAGCCGGTCTTGAAGCAGAGTGGGAGAAATCAAAGGTTTCGCTTTATTATACGTATCTCGACCCCGGAGAGTATACCCGCGGGAGGCCCGGAAACAAGATTGACTTAATCCACCGATGCAAATGGTCCGGTTTTACCCTCAGGAACAATATACAGCATGTGAGCTGTTATTACGCGGGTAATAACAAGACGAATAAAATCGATAATTTCCTTGTTGTGAACTCCAGGCTGAGCTACGATATAAATAAAAATTTCGAGGTTTTCATCGGGGCTGATAACATTTTTGATGAGGATTACCTTGTTTATTCAGACCTTCCCGGCAGTGCCGCCGGAATATATCCGATGGCAGGCAGGACATTTACCGCAGGTATAAAGGCTGGATTTTAAGGGATTGAAGGCTGTGCATCTCCGCGTTGCCTGCGGCCGGCAGAAGCCTTAACAAAAAAGAATCAAAACCTACGGGGAGGGGTCAGCCCGACTGACAGAAGGAGATTTGAACATGAATCGCCTACTTGTTTTTACCGGTATTCTTTTGCTGGCGGCAGGATGCTTGTTCGGCCAGGATGTCGTGGCAACCACCTCGGTTATTTCCTCGGTGGTCAGGGAAATAGGCAGGGATAAAATAGAAGTTGCGACTCTTGTTTCCCCGGGTTCATGCCCCGGACATTTTGACTTGAAGGTGGGCCAGTTAAGTCTCATAGAAAAGACAGGGGTTCTCTTTGCGCACGGCTTCGAGGGATATCTCGGGAAAATATCCCGTGCCGTTTCAATCCCGGGTTTTACTCCTTTCATAGTCGAGGTTGAAGGCAACTGGCTTTTACCCCAAAGTCAGAGAGAAGCCTATGCAAAGGTTGCAAAAATGTTATCGTCCCGGTTCCCTGCCCATGCCGGTTTTTTCGAGGAAAACAGGAAGGAGTCAGAAGAGAATATAGATTTAACAGAGAAAAGGATAAAGGAAATTCTTTCCCGTAAAAATTTTTCCGGGGCGGCCGTAATATGCAACGGGCATATAAAAGAGATACTTGAGTACATGGGATTTGAAGTTGCAGCAACGTACGGAAGGAAAGAGGAGATGTCCCCGCATGTGATAAAAGACCTGATAAACCTCGGCAGGAGGAAAAACGTCGGGCTGGTGGTGGATAACCTTCAAGCCGGCCCGGATACGGGGGCCGTTATTTCTTCCGAGCTGAATATTCCCCACCTGGCCATATCAAATTTCCCCGGGGTTTTCCCGGGGACGCCTACCTTGCGCCAGACTTTGTACGAAAATGTAAAAAGGATAAATGCCGCCTATGAATAACCCCGGGATAAAACTTGTTGATATCTCTGTTGGCTACCTGGCAGAAACGGTGATAAGAGGACTCTCCATTGATATAGCCCATGGAGAAATCACGGGAATATTCGGGCCTAACGGTGCGGGGAAAACCACCCTTTTATGCGCGGTAAACGGGCTCGCAGCAGTCTCTTCGGGAAGGGTCTTTATCAGGGGGAGGGAGTTTACCGTATTTAACCAGAACATGATGCGCAGGCAGATAGGCTATGTTCCGCAGCATTTTGATATCGACCCCAAACTGCCGGTAATAGCCGAAGAAGTCGTTATGATGGGCAGGTACGGGAAACTCGGTTTTTTTCGCTTTGCCGGCTCCAGGGAAAAGGAACTCATGGCGAAACTGGCAGGGGAACTGGATATCAAGCACCTCCTCAAAAAGCCCTTCGGCCAGCTTTCCGGGGGAGAGAAGAAAAGGGTGTTGATAGCCAGGGCCCTGATGAAAGAGCCCGATATACTCCTTCTTGACGAGATGTTTGCCTGGCTCGACTTGAACATGGTCAGCAGGTTTACATGCTTAATAAGGGAAATACACGCGAAAAAAAATATTACCATACTCATAGTTTCCCACGACCTGGGAGTCGTGGAGAGCCTTTGTTCAAGGGTTATATGGATGGAGAACGGAAAAATAGCTTTTGACGGCGGCAGGGAAGAATTTCTTGCAGGGGTGAAAAAAAAGAATGGAGCTAATTAATTTTCCCTTTTTCCAGAGGGCGGTAATTGCCTGCCTCCTCGCCGGCATAGCCTGCGGTATAGTGGGAGTCTGGATAGTGATAATGAAGGTTTCCTTCATAGGGGTTGCGGTATCTCATGCGGCCTTTGCGGGAGCCCTGCTTGCGCTCGTGCTGGAGGGGCCCGTTGTCCTTTTTTCTTTTATATTCAGCCTGGCTGCCTGCGCGGTTCTGGGGCCATTGTCCGACAGGGGGCAACTTCATCCCGAAACTTCGATAGGCATAATCTTTTCTTCAACCCTCGGCCTGGCATTCCTTTTCATGGGCATCCTGCCGGAAGGGAAAAGCCAGGCGCTCAATCTTCTCTGGGGCAGCGTACTGACAGTTAACCTGTCCGATGTTCTTGCCCTTGCCGTCACTGCCGCAGCGGTATCTTTAATAACTATAATCTTTTTCAAGGAACTGCAATCTGTTATTTTCAACCGGGAACTTGCAAAAGCAAGCGGCATAGCCGCTTCAATTTTTTTCTACCTGCTTCTTTTTTTGACGGGCGCAACCGTAAGCTCAACTTTGAAATCAGTCGGAGGCCTCCTTATTTTCGCCCTTATAATAAATCCTGCCGCTTCGGCGTACCAGGTTACGTACAGCCTGAAGAAGATGTACCTCCTGTCTGTTTTTTTTGCGGTATTATCAGGATGGACAGGCCTTCTTATCGCCTCTGTTTTAAACCTGCCTGCCGGGGCGTCCATAGTTATAGTTTCAAGCATTATATTCATTATCTCGGTTTTTTTCTCTCCAAAAAGGGTTATGAAAAATGACGGAAAATAAAGCAGTTTTCTTTAACGGGCTTGCAGGCAGCTGGGACAACGGCAGCCGGACGCCTGCCGAAAAGTACAGAAGAATTGTAAAAGAGGCCGCCATAGGGCGCGGGCAGAGAATACTCGATGTTGGCACCGGCACGGGAGTTCTTATCCCTTATCTGCTCGAAGCTGAAACCTGCGGCATGGAGATATTCGCCATAGATTATGCAACGGAGATGATAAAAAAATTCCAGGAAAAGCATTTTCCGGACAATGTTAAACCGCTTGTCATGGATATACATGAAACGCATTTTGAAGACACTTTTTTTGACAGGGTTATTGCAAATGCCTGTTACCCGCATTTTGAGGATAGAGAAAAAGCTTTAAGGGAGGTTCACAGGGTTCTCAGGGAGCGGGGCATTTTTATTATCAGCCATCCTACCGGAAGGCGCCATGTTAACGAACTTCACAAAAGGTCCAATACCCTGATAACGGAAGATATTATTCCACCCATGCGGGAACTGAGCGATTTTGCGGCATCGTGCGGGCTTGACCTGATAAAGGGCTATGATGAAGAGGATTTTTTCTGCCTCTCATTTTCGAGGCGTGTTTTGAAATAATTCCGCTGCTATCTTTCTTCTGAAACTGCCAGTATCCTTTCGTAGGTTTCGTTGCTTATCACGTGTTCTATTTTACATGCGTCTTTTTTTGCTATATCGATGGGTATCTTCAGATTCCTGTTGAGAAATTTCACGATAACCCTGTGTTTTTTATATATTTGCTCTGCCTTTTTTTCGCCTTTTGGCGTAAGTTCGACATGGCCGTACTTTTCGTGTTTTACGTAACCGCTGCGGGAGAGATTATTAATAGCGGAAACGACCGAAGGGTTTTTCACTATGAGAAATTTGCCAATATCCTTAACCCTTGCTATGCCTTTTTCTTTTGAAAGTATTTTTATCGCTTCAAGGTAATCTTCGAGACTTTGTGATAACATTCGTCCTCCTAAAAAAGTATTGCTATCCGGTAAAATATTACGGCTGCCGTCCATCCCAGAAATATCGACCAGAAAGCCGAGATAAGCGCCCATTTAAGTCCTGCTTCCTGTTTTATTACGGCTACAGCGGCTATGCAGGGAATATACAGCAGAGTCATCAGCATAAAAGCGTAAGCCGAAGCGGAATTGAACATTATCAAGAGGCCATGGGAGAGCGTTTTGCCGCTTCCGATGAGCGTCCCCAGCGTTCCTACTACAAGTTCTTTTGCAAAAAGCCCCGATAAGAGGGCTACGCCGGCCTGCCAGTGTCCAAAGCCTGCGGGCTTCAGGGCAGGAGCTATAAATCTGCCGATAAGTCCTGTGTAGCTGTTTCTGCCGGCAAATTCGGCTGAAAGCGGGAAGTAGCTTAAAAACCATATAAGCACAACGCCGGCGAAGATAAATGTCCCCGCCTTTCTCAGGAACATGTAGGATTTCTGCCATGCGGACATGAGCATGCTTCTTATATTCGGGATATGGTACGGGGGCAGTTCCATAATGATATGCGTTGATTCGTGCCTGAAAAAAATATTTTTAAAGAGTTTAGCCGACATCATGCCGGCAATAATGCCCGTTAAGTAAAGGGAAAAAAGTATTGTGCCCTGGTTTTTTCTGAAAAAAATGCCCGTGAAAAGGAGGTAAACGGGCAGTCTTGCCGCACAGCTCATAAAGGGCAGCGCCAGAATGGTTAGTATCCTGTCTTTTCTTGTTTCAAGCGTTCTTGTTGCCATGATTGCGGGAACATTGCACCCGAAACCCAGAATCATGGGAATAGCGCTTTTGCCGTGAAGCCCAATCTTATGCATTACCTTGTCTGCGACGAATGCGGCCCTTGATATATACCCTGAATCTTCAAGGGCTGAAAATATGAAAAACAGGAGAAAAATGTTCGGCAAAAATACAACCACGGAACCAACGCCTGAAATAATCCCGTTTGTAAATAGGGATATTATCCATACGGGGAAATTGAGCATGGCGAAAAGCGTTTCAATTTTTGCGCCGGCAAGCGAGAAAAAATTTTCGAGCAAACCGGCAAAAGGGTTTCCTATGCTGAAAACAAGCTGGAAGGTAGCCCACATGAAAATGAAAAAGATTAAGGTTCCCCAAACATTGTGGGTAAAAACCTTGTCAAGCCTGGTGGTAAGTTCTATTTTTTCTTCAATCCTGCTTTCCCTGCGCGTGCATTCCCTTGTTATTCCGTGTATGAAACCGTACCTTTTTTCTATGACATGTTCGTGCATGTCGGGGAAATTCTTGTCGGCTTCTTCCATGATGGCTGATACTTCGCCGTATAATCCCTTTTGTTGAAGGCGTAATACGAATTCAGGGTCTTTTTCAATAATGCTTACTGCGAAAAACCTGGCCGGGTAGGGGTCAACCTTATCTCCGACCAATTTTTCTATCCTTTCAATGTAAGGCTCTATCTCTTCCCCGTAGTTTATCTTAAGCCCGGGAGGCTTTCTTGAATCGACGGATTTGCTTATTGCTTTCCTGAGCAGGTCTATCCCTTCATTTTTGTTCCCGACCGTTTTTACTATTTCTATGCCGAGTATTTCCCCGAGTTTTTCGATATCTATGGACATCCCCTTTTTTTCCGCTATGTCCCACATGTTCATTGCAACGACGATGTTTTGCTCAAGTTCCAGGAGAAGGGTTATCAGGTACATATTCCTTTCAAGGTTTGAAGAATCGACTATGACTATAACCGTGTCGGCCCTTTCCTTAACGAGAATATCCCTTGCTATCTTTTCATCTTCCGTAAATGATGTCAGGGAATATGTGCCAGGCAGGTCTATTATCTTGAACCGGGTGCTGCCGCTTACATAGGAGCCTTCCTTGATTTCAACGGTTACCCCGGGCCAGTTTCCCGTTTTTTGGCGGAGGCCTGTAAGAGCGTTGAAAATTGTTGTTTTTCCCGTGTTGGGGTTTCCCGTGAGTATAATGGTTTTTTCTTCCATTTCATTCCTTCTTTTCTTCCGGGGAATTTCGTGGAGAAACGAAAATGTGGAGTGCGATGCCGTGGCCAATGCCGATGCGCATTTCATCCTTTTTGAAAATTACAGGGCCGGGAGACGGCTTGGTTACTTCTATCTCGTCATTGACGAATATACCGAGTGCGGTCAATCTTTTTTTCGCCCCCGAACATTCCGGAGCTATCTTTACAATTCTGTATCTGCCGCTTTTCACCATTGAAAGGGGAACCATTGTCAATGCTCCTGGCTGAATGTTAGCTTAGACTAATAAAGTTAGTTAATGCTTATTCTACACCTTTTTTTGCAATGTGTCAACGGAAAGTCGGCGGGCCAATAATTTCTGGTTAAGGGATAGGCAGGGAAGCAGAGCGATAAATCTAATCGCTGCATCCGCATTCCGTTCCCGGTCCGGAAAGTTTCTCCGGAGAAAGAAGGGTGGAGGGGATGGGTTTCTTCCTCCTGCCCTTAGTCCTCATGACTTTTGCGACTTAATTCATGAACAGGAGATTTCAAAAGTTTAACCGGCCCGGATAAAAAAAAGGCTGCCTGCAGGTTTGAATCCTGAAAAGCAGCCCGTTAACTTCCCCTGTTTTATCTTGAAGCAAGAATTTTTTCAGCTTCTTCCCTGTGTATTTCCGGGACCAGGATTTTTATCTCTCCGAGTCCGTTGACAGTAAGCCTGTATACCTTGCCTATAGCTTCCTGCCGTATAATTGCCGGTATGCCTGCCGATTCCATCAGCCCCTTTATTATCCCTGCTTCTGTTTCGCTCCTTGCATACCTTATAACGGTCCATCCCATGTTATTCCCGTTATCCATTTATCTCTTTTACGAATTTCGCAAGAAGGTCGCCCGCTTCCCTTGTTCCCATTCCCATTTTCCCCGCTTCAAGGCTTTTTATGTATCCCTCTCCCGTGGCCTTGATTACGGCTTTCTCTATCATGTCAGCCGCTCCTTCTTCACCGAGGGTTTCCAGCATCATTCCTCCTGCCGAAATGGTGGCAATGGGACATGCGACATTTTTACCGGTGTATTTCGGCGCAGAACCGTGTATGGGTTCAAACATGCTTACTCCTTCCGGATTTATATTTCCCCCGGCGGCTATGCCGAGACCTCCCTGGGTCATTGCTCCAAGGTCAGTAATGATGTCCCCGAACATGTTGCTTGTTACTATCACGTCAAACCATTCCGGGTTTTTAACCATCCACATGCATGTAGCGTCAACGAAGGCGAAGTCAAGCTTTACATCCTGGAAATCCCTGCCGAGTTCGACGGCCGTTCTTCTCCACAAATCTCCGGCAAAGGTAAGAACGTTAGCCTTGTCTACAACGGTAAGGGTTTTCTTCCTGTTTCTCTTTCTTGCGTATTCGAATGCATACCTTATGCACCTTTCAACGCCTTTTCTCGTATTAACATCAAGCTGGGTGGCTATCTCGTCCGGCGTCCCTTTTTTAACGCTTCCACCTATGCCGCTGTACGCCCCTTCAGTGTTTTCTCTCACGACTATGTAGTCTATTTCCGCGGGTCCCTTGTCTTTCAGGGGATGCCAGACTCCGGGATAAAGCTTTACCGGCCGCAGGTTAATGTACTGGTCGAGTTCAAAGCGGATTTTGAGCAGAATTTCTTTCTCAAGTATGCCCGGAGCAACATCCGGATGTCCTACCGCTCCGAGGTAAATGGCATCAAACTTTTTGAGTTCGCTTATTGCCGATTCGGGAAGGGTTTCCCCGGTTTTAAGGTACCTGTCGCCGCCGAAATCGTATTCCTCCGTTTCAATCCCGAAACCGTACCTTTCTGCAACAGCCTGGACAACCTTCATGCCTTCCGAAATTATTTCCGCGCCTATCCCGTCGCCGGGAATTACCGCTAACCTGTAACTTTTTTTTGAGCTACCCATTTCATCAATCCTCCGGTTTTTATGATTTCCTGTAAAAATTCAGGATATTTTACAAATTCATACTCTTTGCCGAGGCTCAGGTTCTTTATTCGCCCGTTTTCAAAGTCTATTTCAAGTTCGTCTCCTTCCCTTATTTCTTCCGCTTCAGGAAGCTCGATTACAGGAAGGCCTATGTTTACGGAATTTCTCAAGAAAATCCGTGCAAAACTTTTTGCAATGACGGCCGAAATGCCGCATCCCTTTATGGCTATGGGAGCGTGTTCCCTGCTTGAGCCGCAGCCAAAATTTTCGCCGGCCACCATGATATCCCCACAGCCGGCCTTGCCGGAAAAGCCGGGCCTGAAAGTTTCCATGCAGTGGGACGAAAGCTCTTTTTCATCGGTGGTGTCGAGATATTTTGCCGCGATGATATCGTCAGTATTTACATGGTCTCCAAATTTCCATGCCTTTCCTTTTGCTTCCATATTTCCTCCGGTGCATTTTCTCTTTAATGCCTCGCATATTTTAAAAACAGCTTTACGTCTTCTTCCAGCATGCCTGGATGGCCTTTTGTAAATACGCCTGCACATAAGGCGTCAAAAGGCCTCATGTGCTTTGCCGCGAAAGAAAAAGCTTCCTCCGGCTTCTTTCTTCCCGCGGCCAGTATTTTATAGTGTATGGCGGGTTTTTTAAGGGAACCTATTGTTCTAACCATGGCATCCCTGTCGTCGTCATGATACTTTTCGCTGACTCCCGGAACGTATGAAGGGGAGTTTCTTCTTTCAAGAGGGTTGTGGTAGCTGCACATGTAAAAATCCGCGCAGAGATTTTCTTCCGCCCATTCGAATACTGCCGGGTTATGCCCTGCAACCCCGGCGGGCAAGCCTGCCTCCCTGGTTTTTTCAATAACCGGGAGGATTTTTTCAAGCTGTTTGCCGGCAAAGTAAAAATCCATTATGCCGCCGTGGATAAAGCAGCCCTTTGCTCCCGTCTCCAATGCGTATTTCAATCCCTCTTCGAGAGAACCCTTGATGCTATTGTCTACCTGCGCAATCCACTGGAGTTTCCCCCCCTCGTTCCAGTATTCGGTGAATAGCCTCATTATGTGGTGGTCAGTGCGCGCTATGCATGTTGTGATGCCGAGATTTTCTGCCTGTCGCCAAACCTCTTTTATTTTCGATGACGAGTAGTAACTTACCATTTCATTATCTCGCTCTTTCCCCTGGTGTGAAAAGCCGCTGAATGGATTGCTGCCCAGTATAAACCTGCTTACCCTGAGATTGGCCAGCTGCGTGTATTCCATGTATGGTTTTCCCTTTCTCCTGTGTCAGATTTCTTCCGGATGGCAGATTTTGCCTTTAACCGCCGAAGCCGCTGCGACTTCCGGTCCTGAAAGGTATACGTAGCTTTCCGTATGTCCCATCCTTCCAATGAAATTTCTGTTTGTCGTTGCGATGGCCACTTCTCCCTTGCCGAGCACTCCCATGTGTCCCCCGAGACAGGGTCCGCATGTCGGCGGGCTGATTATGCAGCCGGCAGACATGAAAATCTCTACCAGCCCTTCCCTGACTGCCTGACTGTATATTGCCGGAGTAGCAGGGATTATAATGCACCTCGTTTCGGGATGTACCGCGTGTCCGTTTAATATTCCTGCCGCTCTTCTTAAGTCGCTTATCCTGCCGTTGGTGCATGAACCTATAACTGCCTGGTCAATTTTTATATCCGAATACATTCTTGCATTTTTAGCGTTGCTCGGAAGGTGAGGAGCTGAAACCTGGGGTTCTATGCCTGTCACGTCGATGTCCAGCGTCTTTTCATAAACTGCTTCATTATCGCTTTTCTCTCTTGCCGTATCCGTGCCGGGGGAAACGGTTTTTATGAAATTTTCAGTAATATCGTCCGGAGGTATTATTCCGTTTTTAGCCCCGGCTTCTATCGCCATGTTGCATATGGTAAACCGGTCGTCCATGGGCAGATTATCTATTATTTCTCCCGTGAATTCCATGGCCTTGTAAGATGCGCCGTCGACGCCTATCTTTCCTATTGTGTACAGGATAAGGTCTTTTCCTCCCACATACCTGTTTCTCCTGCCGAAGTAGTTGAACCTGATGGTAGGGGGAACCTTGAGCCATGCCTTCCCCGTAATCATGGCGGCCGCTATATCCGTGCTTCCCATACCCGTAGAGAATGCTCCAACGGCTCCGTATGTGCATGTATGGCTGTCCGCACCTATTATCAAATCCCCGGGCAGGGTTAATCCTTCCTCCGGAAGCAAAGCATGCTCAATGCCTACCCTCCCGAGCTCATAAAACCTTACCTTGTACTCCCTTGCGAAGTTTCTCAGTACCTTTACCATTTCGGCGCTTCGTATATCCTTGCAGGGAGTAAAATGGTCCGGCACCAGGATGATTTTCCCGGGGTTGAAGACCTTTGCCGCACCTGCTTTCCGGAATTCTTCTATTGCCAGGGGAGCCGTAACGTCATTTGCCAGCACAATATCGACATCGCTTTCCACGAATTCTCCCGGGACTACAGATTCCTTTCCCGAATGTTTTGCTATTATCTTTTCGGTTATCGTCATCGGTTTCTCCTTCCTGCCGCAGTATATAAGGATTCAGCCTTAAGCTCCCCTGTATCTCGACTTATTAACGTTTTTTCTCGAGAGGTAGCGGTTGACTGCATTTATGTAAGCCTTGGCGCTTGCTTCTATTATATCGGTGCTGAAACCTTTGTCTGCCACTTTCACCGAGCCTATCTCGAGGGAAACGGTCACTTCTCCCTGGGCGTCCTTGCCGCCGGTAATAGCGCTGATTTTATACTCTTTAAGCACCGGCGTTATTCCTGTTATCCTGTCGATGGCTTTATACATGGCATCTATAGGTCCGTCTCCCCGTGAGGCGTCTTCAAAAACATCTTTTCCTTTTTTTATCCGGACTGTTGCGCTCGGTATCGTCGAGGAGCCTGACAGTATATGGAAATAATCGAGTATGTAAGTGGGTTCTTCCGTCCTGATTTCTTCCTCTTCGGCCAGGACTACCAGGTCAATATCCGTTATATCCTTCTTTTTATCGGCGAGGTTTTTGAATTTTTCAAAAACCTTGTCCAGTTTTGTTTCGTCAAGCTTGAACCCGAGAGCCTCTATCCGGGCTTTCAGTGCATGTCTTCCCGAGTGTTTGCCGAGAACAAGTTCGCTTGCCGGTATGCCTATCGTTTCTGAATCCATTATTTCATAGGTTTCCCTGTATTTCAATATGCCGTCCTGGTGTATCCCGGATTCATGCCTGAACGCGTTTTCTCCTATTATTGCCTTGTTTGGCTGAACGGGAACGCCCGTGAGGGAGGAGACCATCCTGCTTGTCCTGTAAATTTCTTTTGTCTTTATCCCCGTGAGTATTTTATAAAAAGATTTTTTTACCGTCAGGTTCATCACTATTTCTTCGAGGGCAGCGCTTCCTGCACGTTCTCCTATTCCGTTTATGGTACACTCAACCTGCCTTGCTCCGCTGATTATAGCGTTCAGGGAATTGGCGACGGCCAGGCCGAGGTCGTTATGGCAGTGGACGCTTATAACTACTTCATCAGGAAGGTTTTCCCTGAGGAATTTTATCAGGGAACCGTATTCATGCGGCGTTGCATAGCCGACAGTGTCGGGAATATTAATGGTTTTTACTCCTTCTCGCACCACGGCTTTGGCTACCTCAAGGAGAAAATCGGGCTCTGTCCTTGAAGCGTCTTCGGGGGAAAACTCAATATCGTCGATGTGCTTTTTTGCAAATGCGGCTTTTTGAACAGCGATTTTGATTATTTCATCCTTCGCCTTTTTAAGCTTGTAATTCCTGTGTATTTCAGAGGTGGCAAGAAAGATATGGAGCCTCGGTTTCGCTGCTTTCTCAAGCGATTTCAAGGCCGCTTCGATATCCCTGTCCACGCACCTGGCTAAAGCGCATATGACAGGAGTTTTTACCCTGGCGCCTATAATCTTTACGGCCCTGGCGTCATCTTCCGAAGCAATGGGGAACCCCGCTTCTATAACGTCGACGCCGAGCCTTTCAAGCTGTTCAGCTATCCTGATTTTTTCTTCGCTTGTAAGGCTTGCACCCGGAGATTGTTCTCCGTCCCTTAATGTCGTGTCAAAGATTATTACCTTGTCCATTTTCCCCTCTTTTTTTTAAGGATACAGTTTTCGCCGCATTTTTTCTGCAACGTCTAAGATAGTACCACAAACAAAGCATTTTTTCAATTCGCGCGGGGTATTTGACAAGAACGGGGCTAATGTATTAAATTATATTGTAAGCCTTTTGTAAAAAAGAGCTTTTGCCTGCCATTTTTGATGACGGGCAGGATATGCGGCCCTTTATCTTTACCCGTCTTCGCAGTCTTGTCCGCCGGAGTTCTGGCGAAGGGGGAAGCCAGGGGCTTTGGCCAGGGCCTCCGCCCGCATGGCTTGCCGGAGGCTGGCCGGAATTATTTCCGTTTTTCCATATTAAAACTTGGGGGATTTCGAGATGAAAAAAGGAATAATGGTTCTTGCAGGTTTCTTAGCAATAATATTTTCGGGCTGTGCTCCTGAAAGGCATACTGTATTGCCTTTGAATGAAAGCCAGGTTAATGAAGCCATAGAGTTCGGCAGGAAGAATTCTTCCCTGACGGACACGGAATTCATTTCCGGCTGGACACTCGATTCGGGAGGTTACTTGAAAGGAGAGGGCAGGGCGACCATTATCACTCCCTTTTTGAGGATAGCCCTCCTTTCCAAAAGGGCTGCCAAAGCCGGCGGCAGGGTGGAAGAGAGGCTTATAAAATCGCTTCTTGCGAAAGAGGCGGGTTTTATCACTTTCGATGTAACCCTTTACGGAGACAGCCATGGTTTTGGCAGAACTGCCGAGTTTATTCTTGAACACGGCGGCATGGAACATGAACCTGTCGCCATGTTTATGCCGTCGTATGCCGAGATTGCCAGGGATTATACCTGCATAGCCAGCGGTTGGGCCAAATTCAGAAAAGAAGATATTCCCGGCGATGCCACTGTTAATTTATCCGTGAAGTTCAGGGAAAACGAAGAGAGAGAGGATATTACCGGAATCAATTTCGAATTTGACCTCTCAAAGTTCAAATGAAACGTTCCGGGTGCCGCAAAAATGACGGGTTCACGCAGATAAGAATATGTTATTCTCACATGAGTAATCTTATCCGGTCATTCCGGGGCTGAAACACTTGGCAATACGATGCTTTCTGCCATTGCGGGCGGTTTTTGCGCGGCAATCTGTCTTCTGGCATACGACATAATTAATGCGCAAGTCGATAATAGCTTTCATTTCCTGAAAAAGGCATCAATTTATCAATGCCAGAGAGTTTTTCTTCCTTATCTCCCCGGGAAAGATTCTTCTCGCGCCGGGGCTGCTGAAATACTGAATGGAATGCTATGGGCGTTAAAAGAATATATCTTGATATAAAAGACTGCCGTTTCGACAACGGCCTCATTTTCATTACGGGAGATACGTTCCATTACCTGGCGCGGGTTTTAAGGATGGGCAGGGGGGATGTTTTTTCGGGGTTCGACGGGACCGGTAAAGAGTACCTGGTAGAACTGGGCAATTGCGAAAAAAAACATATAACGGGAACAATTACATCCTCTCATGAAATTTCCCAGGGCGAACTTCCCTTTGGCGTAAACGTTTTCCAGAGCCTTCCCAGGGGGAATAAAATGGATTTTATCGTAAGGGAGTTATCTCAATTGGGGGTAAAAAAAATAGTTCCCGTTGTAAGCCGCCGCGTCATCGGGCCCCTTTCAAAGGAAAAGGTTCGGGCCAGGGGTCAAAGATGGAAAAAGATAGCGGCTGCATCTTCGGGCGTTTCAGGCAGGCAGTTTATCACTGAAGTGGAAAACTGTCGTTCCTTTACGGAGGCGTTTTCTGCCGGCGCCGATTTTTCCATACTTTTCTGGGAAGGAGAGAGAAAATTCTTAAGGGATATTTTAAAATCCTGCCCTGCAAAAGAATCTTTATCTGTCAATATCTTCATCGGTCCTGAAGGCGGGTTCGAGGACGAGGAAGTTGAATATGCCCGCTGCCACGGTTCTGCCATAGCAAGTTTGGGCAGCAGGATTTTAAAGGTTGAGACGGCTTCCGTGGTGGCCTCTGCCCTGACAATCTATGAACTGGAAAACAGGGAAGCATCAACCGGGTGAAAGTCTCTGCCGGCTTTATATTCCTTTCAGGCTGTCCTTCGGTTTTACGATATCGTGTATCAATCCCGCAAGGAATATCAGTATGCTTATAATCAAAAAGGCCGACGGGATATTCAAAACGTACCCAAGGAATCCTGCCAGCAGGGGGCCCAGAAAAAGCCCCGCTCCTATTATGCCTTCGTGGATTTCCGTGGGGAGATTATATTTTATGTGAAGGATAAGGCTGTTATGGTATGAAAATGCGCCCGTAATACCTATGATTATCATCCCCGCAAGTATTGGAACAGGGTGGGGACTTAGCCCGGCAAGGGAACATCCCGCCGAAAAGAAAAAGCATGAAATCAAAAAAGAAAACCTGTGGAGGAGAATACTCTTTTTACGCAGGATAGCGAACGTTAGGAACCTGCATAGCAGAAGGGTTCCGAACATTATCCCTATAATCTGGGGAGAGAAAGAGCGCTCGAGTCCCAGCTTGGGAAAGAGAAACATGATGGCCCCTACCACGGTAAGATGGAAAAAGCTCAGCAGCCTTATTTCGATTATTCCCATTAAGGGAGCCTTGATTTCCCGGCTGCTTCCGGAAGGGAGGCTGTTAAGGCGGGAAATATTCTTTTTTTGGATTGATAACGCGGACATCGCTATTAAACCCAGCATGAGGGCAAGAATAAAAGGAGCACCGGGCCTGAAAGCGTACATGTGCCCGGCAAGAAACGAACCGCAGATTATGCCTCCCGACCAGCAAAGGTTGAATATCCCTATTTTCTTCTGTCCCGCTTCCCCGCTGAAGCAATACTGTATTGAAGGCCAGAATATCCCGTAAAGGAACCCCGCAAAAAGGAGGAGTATCAGGACTACAGGGACAGGGACCAGGAAAAGAAGGAAATATAAAATTCCTGCTCCAAGGGGAGTATAAATAAACCACCGGTTCCTTTTGTTTGAGAAAAAATGGGCTTTAAGGAAGGTGGTCGCCGTATATGAAAACCCTGCTACAAAACCTGCAAGTCCTATTATCAGGGCGCTGCTTCCCCTTACTTCTGCGAGAAAAAGAGAAAGGGCAATGCTCACGGAACTGTTGATGAAATCCATGAGGAAAGCCGCTACGTAAATTGAGGTGTACATACGATATGCGCCGGAGTTACCCGCCTGTATCAATAATCACTGGATTGTGCTTTTTTAAGGCTTAAGAGCAGCTCGATATTTGTTTTCGTCCCCTTTATCAGGCCTATGAGTTTTTCCATGGCTTCCACTGAGTTGAGGGATGCAAGAACTTTTCGCAGCAGCCACATCAGCTGAAGTTCTTCAGCATCCACGAGGAGTTCTTCCCTTCTTGTTCCTGACCGGTTGATATCGATAGCCGGGAAGGTTCTCCTGTCAGAGAGTTTTCTTTCCAGGTTGATTTCCATGTTTCCTGTACCTTTGAATTCCTCGAATATAACATCGTCCATTTTACTTCCGGTATCTATCAAAGCCGTTCCGAGTATTGTCAGGCTTCCTCCTTCTTCTATGTTGCGTGCTGCTCCGAAAAATCTCTTCGGCTTGTCGAGGGCGTTCGATTCGAGTCCCCCTGTCATTATTTTCCCAGTATGAGGCACAAGAACGTTGTATGCGCGCGCCAGCCTTGTTATGCTGTCAAGCAAAATGACCACGTCCTTTTTATGCTCGACGAGCCTTTTCGCTTTTTCAATGGCTATCTCGGCTACCTGTGTATGCCTTTCCGGGGATTCGTCGAATGTTGCACTGATTACCTCTCCCTTGACAAGCTTTTTCATTTCCGTAACCTCTTCAGGCCTTTCTGCGACAAGGAGAACTATCAGGCAGACTTCGGGATTGTTTGAGGCTATGGCGTTTGCCAATTTTTGAAGTATGACTGTTTTTCCCGTTCTCGGGGGAGAAACAATCAGCCCTCTCTGGCCTTTGCCTATGGGGGTGACCAGGTCTATAACCCTTGTCGTCAGTTCCCCGGAGGATGTTTCCAGGATGAACCTCTGGTCGGGATGTATGGGCGTCAGTTCTTCAAACGGTATCCTCATCTGGATGTTTTCGGGCAGGTCGTTGTTGACCTTTTCAACCTTGAGAAGGGCGAAATATTTTTCGTTTTCCTTGGGAGGCCTTATTTGCCCGGTTACCGTATCGCCGGTTTTCAATGCGAATTTTTTTATCTGCGAAGGGGAGATATAGATATCGTCGGGGCCGGGGAGATAGTTGTAATTGGGGGAGCGAAGGAAACCGAAGCCGTCCGGAAGTATCTCGAGGACGCCTTCCCCCACGAGCAAATTGTCTCTCTGAGTCTGAGATTCCATTATCTTGTATATGAGTTCTTCTTTTCTCAGGTTGCTGACTCCGTTTACCTTCATCTCCTTTGCTATGTTTTGAAGCTCGGGAATTGTCAATTTCCTTAAAATCGCAATATTCATTTCTTTCTTCTGTTCCATTATATATCCTCCATGGGGACATTATGCAAAAGTGCAAGTTTTTTAATTGGCTTTGAATTCCATCCTGGGGTGAAAGCGGGAAACATATCCACCGAAAAATCAGTTTCCCGGCTCTGCGAGTTCTTCCTTTAATTCCCTTATGATTTTTTTAACCTGGACAGACGTTTCAGAAATTGAGCCTGAATTGTAAACAACGTATGCAGCCTTTTTCTCTTTGTATCTTAAAGGAATCTGGCTTTCCGTCCTCTTCTTTATATCTTCGATTGAAAATTTTCCCTCAAGCCGGGATGTTATCTTATAAGGGGAAGTGCTGACTACGATTATTTTAGTGAAGAAGGCTTCGGATTCCGTTTCAAAAAGCAGCGGAACTTCGAATACAATTATACCACCCTTTTTTTTATAGTCAAATATTATCTGCCGGTATTTTTCAAATGCCAGGGGATGGATTATTTCCTCGAGCTTCTTTTTGAGATTCTCATTTCGGAAGACAATTCTTGCGAGCTCTTTCCTGTCAGGTTTCCCTTCCCTTATAACTTCCCCGCCGAAAATTTTTTTTATCCTGCCGGTTACTTTTCCCTCCTCCAGAATGGAATGGACAATGGAATCAAAAGAGAAACACGGAAAGCCTTCTTCCCTGAACATGCCGGCTACGGTTGTCTTCCCGGAACCGAATATTCCGGTGATTCCAACCGTTATAAGCTTCCCTGTTTCTGCCTGTTTCAGGTTCCCATGTTCCATGAATCAACGTAAGTTTTCTGGGTTCTTGTCATGCGGTCTATGGAAATGCCCATGCTTTTTAACTTTAGAGCCGCCACTCTTTTATCTATCTCCTCCGGTACGTTATATACATCGGGCTTTAAACCGGGATTTTCCTTTATATGGTTTGCCGAAAGGAACTGGTTGGCAAAACTCATATCCATGACAGAGGACGGGTGTCCCTCGGCGCATGCGAGATTTGCAAGCCTCCCTTCGCCGAGAACATATATGCTTTTTCCTCCCGGTAGCTGGTATTCGTCGAGGTTTTCCCTTATGTTCCTTTTCTTTCTTGCAGCCTTTGCAATGTCTTTAAGGTCTATCTCCACGTTAAAATGGCCTGCGTTGCCGAGTATCGCTCCGTCTTTCATTTTTCGCACATCTTTAAGGGTTATGACCGATGTATTTCCAGTTGATGTAATAAAAATATCGCCCCTTTTTGCAGCCTCGCTTATCGGCATTACCCGGTACCCGTCCATTGCCGCTTCAAGCGCCCTGACAGGATCAGTTTCCGTGATGATTACCTTGGCTCCCATTCCTTCGAATCTCCGGGCTATGCCCCTGCCGCACCATCCGTATCCGCAGACAACGGCAAATTTGCCGCATATCAGTATATTTGTAGCTCTCAATACTCCGTCTATGGTCGACTGGCCCGTACCGTACCTGTTGTCGAACAGGTGCTTGGTATCGGCGTCGTTTACAGCTATAACGGGGAACTTGAGGAGTTTGTTTTTGGCAAGGCTTCTAAGTCGGATAACCCCGGTTGTGGTTTCTTCCGTGGCCCCTACTATGTTTGCTGCAAAACGCGGGTTTTTATGGAGCGAGGTTATAAGGTCGCATCCGTCGTCAATAACCAGGTGGGGCTTTTTTGACATAACGTTCTTTATATTCGCGTAATAATTCTTGTTGCTGTCGCCTCTTTTTCCGAATACGCCTATCTTCTCGTTTTTTACGAGATGAGCCGCTACATCATCCTGGGTGCTTAAAGGATTTGAAGCGCACAGGTAGACTTCCGCGCCGGCTTTTTTCATTGTAGCCGCAAGGTTTGCGGTTTCTGTCGTTATGTGGAGGCAGCATCCTATCCTTGTTCCCTTGAATGTCGCTTTCTTTGAGTGCTCCTGACCGAGTTTCTGCAAAACGTCCATGTGTCTGAATGCCCATTCAACTCTTTTTTTCCCTGCATCCGCCAGCTTGATATCCTTAATATCATAATCCATTTTTTATCCTCCTGATTGGCGTATGGCGCCTGATTTTAAGTTTTGCCCCGTTTCCATACGCTATGGTTAATCCTTTTCACTTAATGCTTTTTTTGAATATTGGCGCTGAATCTCTCATTTCCCACTTGAATCCTTCATCCTCCCTTCCGAAATGCCCGTAAGCGGCTGTTTTTCTATATATGGGCCGGAGCAAATCCAGCTTTTTAATTATCCCGGCAGGAGAAAGGTCAAAGTTTTCCCTGATTATTTTTACAATCTCAGCATCGGGAATTAACCCTGTTTTTTCCGTGTTAATCATTATCGATATGGGTTGAGCCACTCCGATAACATAGGCAATCTGTATTTCGCATTTTTCTGCTATCCCTGAAGCAACCACGTTTTTTGCAAGGTATCTCGCCATGTAGGATGCCGACCGGTCAACCTTCGTCGGGTCTTTCCCTGAAAAGCATCCTCCGCCGTGGCTTCCTACTCCGCCGTATGTATCTACGATAATCTTTCTGCCCGTTACCCCCGTATCGGCCTGGGGGCCTCCTATTACGAACCTTCCCGTTGGGTTGACATATATTTTCATTTTTTTGCTTCTTAACTCTTCGGGGATTATTTCTTTTATAACCATTTCAGTTAAATCCCCCTTAATCTTTTTTTGCGCGGCATCAGGGTCGTGCTGTGTTGATAAAACGACGCTTTCCACGGTTTTGGGAGCGCCGTTTTCATAGCGGACAGTAACCTGGGATTTGCTGTCGGGCCTGAGGTAGGTGAGGATTTTTTCCTTGCGCAGCCGGGCCAGTTCTTTTACAAGCTTATGGGCAAGCGATATGGGAAGGGGCATTAGTTCCGGAGTTTCTGCCGAGGCATACCCGAACATCATTCCCTGGTCGCCTGCGCCTCCCTTGTTCACTCCCAGGGCGATATCGGGCGACTGGCTCTGGATAGCCGTAATAATGGCGCTGTCGTTAAAATGAAACCCGTAAGCGGTATCCGTATAGCCTATTTCCTCTATCAGGTTTCTTACGATATCAGGTATTTCAATGTATTTGTCAGTTGTTATTTCTCCCGCTACAAAAATAAGGCCCCTGGTGGTAAGGGTTTCACAGGCAACCCTGCCTCTCTTGTCAAGCCTGAGAACCTCGTCGAGTATAGCGTCGGATATCTGGTCGCATACCTTGTCGGGATGTCCTTCCGATACCGATTCCGATGTAAACAGATAAGAATTTTTCATGATTATTTACCTCCCATTAGTGTTTTCAAAAGATTTATTTCTTTAATTTCCGTGGGGTTTACCCTGTTCATGACCGCAAGATAGAAACTTATCCAGTCTCCGAGAACAACAAGGTAAAGAAGGTTTCCCATGAACGAGGATTCGCTTGTTCTAACGGTTATTATGCCGGGTTGAATCCTTGACAATATCTCTTTCGTAATCTGAATCCTGAGCTTTGTTCTCGGGTGTTCCTTCCCTGTCTCTACGAAAACGGGAACACTCTTTTTTATAAGCCATGAAGGGTATCTCCATGCCATGATTTCGTTATGGTTCATTTCGGGAAGGCTGTTGACGGAAGACAGGTGCTTGCTGTTTTCGGCAATCTGTGTTTTCCACCTCATCATGGCGGGCAGCAGCGGAGCGTCAGAATACAAGAAAGGCATCTTTCCGTGCATTTTTTCCGCGATTGCAGAAGCGGTATTATTCGCAGAATCGGGAGAAAACATTTCAACCCATTTTTCCATCCTGTTGAAAATTCCTGTGGAGAGAGGTTTTACCGTTCCAATCCTGCTCAGGAACCTGTACACGGGGAAAAAAAGGTAGCCGAAGGCACACCTTGGGGGATATCCCGCAGGTATCTTGATGAAAGGGATATTCTCTCCGGATGCGAGGGCTTCAAGCTTTCCGCCGCTCGAGATGCAGAGCAACCGGCTTCCTGCCTTAATTCCATTCCTTAAGGAACTCAAGGTTTCTTCGGTGTTCCCCGAATAGCTTGCCGCAATAACCAGGGTTTTCCTGTCTGTCCATGAAGGCAGAGCATAATCCCTGTTTACAAATACTGGGATTTTTGATGTGCAATCGCAGACTGCTTTAATAATGTCTCCCCCTATGGCTGAACCGCCCATTCCGCAGAATACTATTTTTTCCGGGATAACACCGGCTTCCTTTTCGAGTTTAATAGAGTATGCCTCTCTGCATTGGCCGGGAAAGTTTAACAATTTCGCCAGCATATTTTCCTTGTCTGTTTTTAGAATAATATCTTTTTCCATTGTGAAAGCTCCGTTTGGCAATCTATCCGCCCCTGAAAGCATATTAGCCTTCAATCCCTTTCGACGCAAAGGAGAAGGAAATAAAATTTTCTGGCGCTTATATATTACTTCTTGTGCGAGGTGAAATTTTTTTTAATTCATTCAAGGTTTTTCTTAAGGTAATTGAAAACATCCATGTGGCTGCTGAAAGACATGACTTTTTCAGCAAGTTCTTTCAACGTGGAATAATCAGAGGCTCTCAGCTTCTCCTTAACAGAGGGAATGGCAGCTGGAGCCATGCTCAGTTCTTCGGCTCCCATACCGGCAAGCAAACATGCTATTTCAGGTATGGATGCCATTTCTCCGCAAATGCCCGTCCATATTCCGGCTTTCAGGCCATTTTCTATTGTGGTGCGTATAAGTTGCAGCACGGCCGGATGGCAAGGCTGGTACAAATGGGAAATTTTAACGTTGCTCCTGTCGACTGCAAGTGAATACTGGACAAGGTCGTTTGACCCGATGCTGAAAAAATCCACCTCTTTTGCAAGCGTATCGGATATCAGTGCGGCCGACGGAATTTCTATCATTATTCCCACGTCGATATCCCCGTTGAACTGTATCTTCTCCTTTTTAAGGCTTCTTTTGACTCCGGCCATTATTTCTTTTGCCCGGCCTATTTCCTCTGTGGTTGATATCATGGGGAACATTATCTTCAGGTTTCCTGCTGTGGCGGCCCTGAATATGGCTCTCAATTGAGTTTCAAAGATATCCGTCCTTTCAAGGCAAAACCTTATGCCTCTCCAACCCATGAAGGGATTGAGCTCCCTCGGGTATGGCAGTTCCGACATGAATTTATCTCCCCCTATGTCGAGAGTCCTGATTATGATGGAGCCTCCCCGGGTTTTTGAGCAGACCTTTTTATAGGCTGAAAATTGTTCTTCTTCTCCCGGAAGCCCTTTTCTGTTCAGGTAAAGGTATTCGGTTCTGTAAAGGCCAATTCCTTCCGCACCGTATTTTTTTGCTGTCTCTATCTCTTCGGGAAGTTCTATATTAGCCTGGATTTTTATTCTCCTGCCGTCTTTTGTTTCTCCCTGAAGATTCTTCAAAATGGCCAGTTTTCTTTTCTTGCCTGCAAGCTCCTTCTGTTTCTTCTTATAGTTTTCTACGACAGTTTCCGTGGGATTCTGTATGATAATGCCGTCTTCGGCGTCGAGAATCAGCAAATCCTTGTTTTTAAGTAATTCCGTAACTTTTTCGCCTGCGACAATCGCAGGTATTTCGAGAGCTTTGGCAAGTATAGCCGTGTGTGAGGTTATGCTTCCCGTTTCGGTGATAAACCCGATTATGTAATTCTTATCAAGTGAAACTGTCTGGCTGGGGG
>Ga0272443_10002618_pt1 | contig 22650 bp, 18 predicted proteins | sample SSMAcet12_FD_193581 | JGI IMG/M metagenome (GOLD analysis project Ga0272443, IMG submission 193581) | Marine sediment archaeal communities from Little Sippewissett salt marsh, Falmouth, MA, United States - SSM-Acet-12 | ecosystem: Environmental > Aquatic > Marine > Wetlands > Sediment ...
TCTCGCCGGCCTCGAGGAGGCCGTCGCCGTCGTCGCCCGTGGGCGTGCCAAGCGGATTGAGCAGCGGATCGCTGACCGAAACGCCGGTCAGCGTGACGTTGCCGGTGTTGGTGACGGCGATCGAGTAGCTGATCACGTCACCGGCCGCGTCGACGGTGCCCGCTGGCCCCTCTCCACCGACGTCGGTCACAGTCTTGTCAATCGTGTACTCCGTCCTGACGTAGTCCTTGACCGCATCGTCGGAGCTGGAGCCCGAGCCGGTGGTGGCGGTGACGGTGCCGTCGCCGTAGACGTCGGCCGATGCTTCGACAGTCACCCGCCCGTCGTCGGTGGCGTTGATCTTGGTGGTGGCCACACCGGAGACGGTGGCGACGTCGGTGTTGGGCTCGATGAACGTGGCCGTCCCAGGCGTCCCGGTGGTGTCGGAGACGATGGCGAAGTCGACCAGCGTACCGTCGGGGGCGAGGACCCAGGCGGTCCCGTTCCACACGTAGACGGTGGCGGTGAACTCGTGGTCGTCACCGACCTCGTTGGTGTCGCTCAACGGGGTCAGGAGGATCTTCGCTTCGCGGTACTCGTAGTCCTTGACCGCATCGTCGGAGCTGGAGCCCGAGCCGGTGGTGGCGGTGACGGTGCCGTCGCCGTAGACGTCGGCCGATGCTTCGACAGTCACCCGCCCGTCGTCGGTGGCGTTGATCTTGGTGGTGGCCACACCGGAGACGGTGGCGACGTCGGTGTTGGGCTCGATGAACGTGGCCGTCCCAGGCGTCCCGGTGGTGTCGGAGACGATGGCGAAGTCGACCAGCGTACCGTCGGGGGCGAGGACCCAGGCGGTCCCGTTCCACACGTAGACGGTGGCGGTGAACTCGTGGTCGTCACCGACCTCGTTGGTGTCGCTCAACGGGGTCAGGAGGATCTTCGCTTCGCGGTGCCTGTAGTTATTGAACGTGACGGTGACATCGTCCTCATCGGCGACGGTCAGCGTCACGCCGTCGCTCGGATCGCCGTTGCTGTCGCCGGTAATGCTGGTGAGCGTCCATCCGGAGACTGCATTCTCTGTGATTGTGTAGGTGCCCGGGGAGACGACAGCCGTCTCACTGTCACCGTCACCATTCAACGTGAACGAGCCGAGATCGCCGGAGAAGGAGAACGAGGTCGAATCGCCGCTCGGGTCGGTGTCCTTGACGACGGTAATCTTCGCGGCATCCTCGCACGCTAGCTCGATGTAGAGGTCGATGGAGTTGTTCGCCGCCTCCGCCGTGTAGAAGGTGCTGCTCGACTCGAACGTCGCCGTCACAGAGCAGGATACGCCGTCTACATCGGCGCTGACAGAGCTGCTGGTGATCTGTACTCGATCGGCACAGCCGTAGCACGGATCGTTGGCGGACGTGGAGTATGCGCACGCGGAGACGTCTACACACTCGTTGTCATCGCAGTGATTCCTGGGGTAGCCCAGATCGTTACACCTGTCTGTCTCGGGCCGGTTCGGCGTCTCGTCGTGCGCGAACGGAATGGAGAAGACGATGTCGTCCAAGCCGTCGACTTGGAGCGTGATCTCGAGATCCGCCGTCTGCAGAGTGTTCCCGCTGATCGGCCAGTTCTCGTGGGTGAAAGTGCCGATCTTGACCGGGGTCTCCTGCGGGACGGTGATTGTCCCCGACACTGCGGTGAACCGGTATCCGCTTGACCCGGAGCTTCCGCTTCCCCAGTAGATGTAGCTGGAGCCCTCGCCCGATGCCGATCCGCCGCCTTCGACGACGGTGTTCTCCCAGTCGCCGTCCACATCGGTCACGGTCAGTGTCTGAGCGCCGACCAGGGAACCGAGTGCGACCAGTGCCAGTGCCGTCAAGAGTGCGACGGCGATGAACGTCCCTCTCCCCCCCAAGCCCCGGAGTCCTGCTGCCCGCTCCGTCATGCCTTCCTCCTTCGGAGCTGGCAGCCCGGCTGCCTGCACGCTGTGACGTGTGGAGGCCCGTGGCTTTGCGTCCCACCCTCGCGGGCGGTTTGCCTTTACAGCTATTCGCTTCGTATCGGTAGAATCTCTATCCGTCCTCTTTCTCATCGGGATCAGGCTCCCCCGCCTTGCGAGCGATGCCGTCCCTGGATGATGAGGGCGCGCTCCACCGCTTCGGGAGCGACCAAGTCCTCTTCGAGCAGTATATCACCGAGAAGCTTGTCCGCGAACTGCGTTTTCTGCAATTCAAGGCCCTTTGCGAGCTCGGAATGGGAAAGGACGCCGAGATCGACGAGGATCTCGCCGAGACGCTTCTCGCTTTCGAAGTACTCCTCGAGAATCGACAGAATGACCGAGCTGCGGCTCTTGCGCTCCCGCTGGCTCTTCGAGTCGACCTGCTTGATCAGGTAGGAATCCTCTTCGTTAAAGTAGATCGTCGTCTGCATTCGCTGTCCTCCCTACCTTGTCTCTCTGCCCGGAAACGAAAAGCGCCGGGCACCAGTCTCCTGGTAACCCGGCGACCTGCGCGCCCTCTTGAGCGCGGTGGCATGCGATTCTGCGCATGGGTCCGTGGTTTTGCGCCCCCACCTCACGATGGGTTTGCCTTTTTCAGGACTATGAACTAAGTGCTGCAACTATATCGGCCATAGGTTCAGATGTCAAGGGGAACGGCTCAAATGCGGAGATACTGTTCTGAAGGGCGATTCCGCGATTACGGCCGCCGGGACTGCGATTGCCACGCCGAGTTTTTCCGCCGTATACTGGCGTTCCCATGAGCGAGACGCCGAAGCAGACCCCCATGATGAAGCAGTACCTACGGCTCAAGGCCGACTACCCCGACACGGTGTTGCTTTTCCATCTCGGCGATTTTTACGAGACCTTCTTCGATGACGCCGAGCTCGCGGCGCGGGAACTCGACATCGTTCTTACGTCGCGAAACGGGCATCCGATGGCCGGTGTCCCCGTTCGACGGGGCGAAGCCTACATCAACCAACTGCTCAAGCGAGGCCACAAGGTCGCCGTCTGCCAGCAAGTCGAGGATCCAAAGAAAGCCCAAGGCCTAGTGAAGCGCGACGTCGTCCGTGTGGTGACGCCCGGAACCGCGATCGAGGAATCCGTCCTCGACGACGGCGTGAACAACTACCTGTGTGCCGTCGACACGGCGGACGAACAGGGTCGATTCGGGCTCGCTTTCCTCGACCTATCGACCGGCGAGTTCGCCGCCACGATCGCGGGGGGAATCGACGAGCTTCGGGACGAGATCGCCCGCCGCGGCCCGAGCGAGGTCCTGCTCTCCGAGGGCGCGCCGAACGGGATCGGGAGCGCGTTCGAGGCAGTGATGACGACACGGGTTCCGGCGTCGACGTTCACGGTGTCCGCCCCGCAGCAGGCGTCGGCTCTCGGCGCCATCGAGGAGGTCGGCCTCCGGGCGGCGGGCGCGATCCTCGCGTACGTCGACCGCACGCAGAAGCGGGTCACGGCGCACGTTAGGTCGCTCGAAGGGTATCGCCTGTCGGAGCACATGGATCTCGACCCGTTCACGGTAACCAGTCTCGAGCTAGTCCGGCCGCTGCGCGAGGGACAGGAGCGGGGCACCCTGTTCCACTCTCTCGACCGAACCGGAACGAGCATGGGCCGCCGCCGGTTGCGGCGGGCGATTCTTGCGCCGCTCACCGATCGGGCGGAGATCGAGGCGCGGCTTGACGCCGTGGAACGGTTCGTCGAGGCTTCGACGAACCGCCAGGAGCTGCGCAAGCGGATCGGCGCGGTCCATGATCTCGAGCGGCTGATCGGTAGGCTGGGCGCCGGACGGATGCGTCCTCCCGATCTGCTGCTTCTGCTCTCGTCGCTCGAGCCGGTCGAGGAGATCGCGGGCCGGCTCGAGAAACTGAACGCGGAACGACCGGTCAACCGGTTGACGGCGATCGCTGACCGGTTGAAGGATGAGGAGCTCGGGGCGCTGACGGCCGAGTTTGCCGGAATGCTCGTTGACCGACCGCCGCCCGAGCCCCGGGATGGGGGCATCATCCGGGCCGGATACGATGATGCGCTCGACGCGCTCCGCAACGGGACGAAGTCGATCCGGGCGCAGTTGGCGACCATGGAACAGCGGGAGCGGGAGAAGACGGGGATCCCGTCGTTGAAGGTCGGGTTCAACCGGGTTTTCGGCTACTACCTGGAGGTGACGCGCCCGCACCTGGACAAGGTCCCCGAAGCGTATCATCGCCGACAGACGTTGGCCAACGCGGAGCGGTTCGTCACCGAGGAGCTCAAGGCGTTCGAGGATCGGATCTCAGGCGGTGAGGAGCGCGCAAAGGAACTCGAGTTCGAGCTGTTCAACGGCGCGCTGGAGCGGCTTGGCGCGGTGATTCCCCGCCTTCAGCAGCTTGCCGACGGGCTGGCAGAGCTCGACGTTCTTCTCTCGCTCGCCGAGAACGCCCATCGGTACGGTTATGTGCGTCCGGTGTTCACGAGCCGACACGAAATCCTCGTCCGCGAAGGGCGGCACCCGGTCGTGGAGCGAATTGAGGAGTTCGTTCCGAACGGCCTCGACCTCGCGGAGGGACGCGACCTGGTCATCCTGACCGGTCCGAACATGGCCGGCAAGTCGGTCTACCTCCGGCAGACGGCGCTGATCTGTCTGATGGCGCAGATCGGATCGTTCGTATCCGCGAGCGAGGCGACGCTGCCGATTGTCGACCGCGTCTTCGCCCGTGTCGGGGCAAGCGACATGCTGTCGGCCGGAATCAGCACGTTCATGATGGAGATGCTCGAGGTTGCGGCGATCCTTCGCCGGGCGACGCCGCGCAGCCTGATCATCCTCGACGAGATGGGACGCGGGACGAGCACGTTCGATGGGGTCTCGATCGCCTGGGCGGTGGCGAAAGAGCTCGCGTCGCGAGTCCGCGCGAAGACCCTATTCGCGACGCACTACCAGGAGCTGACGCGTCTGGTCGACGAGATTCCGAACGCGGTCAACCTCCACGTCGCGGTAAAGGAGGTCGGGCGGGAGGTGGTCTTCCTTCACCGAGTCGAGCCCGGGACCGCGGCCGGAAGCTATGGGGTTCACGTCGCACGCCTCGCCGGTCTCCCCGATCGGGTCACCGAGGTCGCCGACCGGATCCTTGCGGAGCTCCTCGCCGAGGCGCCGCTCTCTCAGCTCGGCGGACTGCCGGTGGCCGAGACGCCGCTGCCGCTGTTCGGATCGGAGGAACACCCGGTTGTCCGGGAGCTTCGCAAGCTCGATCCGGAGAGGATCACCCCGATCGAGGCCCTCCGAATCCTGGCCGACCTGCGGAGCCGGCTCAACTGAGCAGGGAGGGCGCGATGTCCGAGTCCGACGAGCGCATGGCCCACGATCCGGTCCTTGTCGACGACGTGGTTCGCCTTCTTTCTCCGAAGGCGAGAGGCTTGATCGTTGACGGGACGGTCGGGCTCGGCGGGCACGCCGCAGCGATTCTCGCGTCCGCGCCCGACGTCCGGTTGGTGGGGATCGATCGTGACGCGGCGGCGCTCGAGCGAGCGACGGCGAGGCTGGGGCGGTTCGGCGGACGCGTGACGCTGATTCAAGGCAACTATGCTGACGTCGACCGACTGCTGGATGGGATCGGGGTTGACCGGATCGACGGGTTTCTCCTCGATCTGGGGCTCTCCTCGATGCAGCTCGATGCTGCCGAACGGGGATTCAGCTTCCGCCTGGACGGCCCGCTCGACATGCGAATGGATACGTCGGCCGGTCGATCGGCGGCCGAGTGGCTCGCGTCGGCGCCGCAGGCGGAGATCGCCGAGGTGCTGGCGATGTACGGTGAGGAGAGATACGCGGCGCGCATCGCGCGAGCGATCGACGAGGCGCGACGACGCGCTTTGATCGAGACGACCGGGACGCTGGCTGAGGTCATCCGTGCCGCGGTGCCCGCGGCGTACCGACGGGGACGGATCGACGCCGCAACGCGGTCCTTCCAGGCGATACGGATCCGCGTCAACGGCGAGCTGGACGCCCTCGGTGCGGGGCTCGGTGCAGGCTTCGATCGGCTCTCTCGCAACGGCGTCCTGGCCGTCGTCTCCTTCCATTCGCTCGAGGACCGGATCGCCAAGCGTTTCTTCGCTGAGAAGGCGGCCCACTGCGTCTGCCCGCCCGGCCTGCCGGAGTGCGTTTGCGGCAAACGGGTCGAGGCGGAGATCCTGACGAAACGGCCGGTGACGCCGACCGAAGCGGACATCGAGTCAAACCCGCGTGCGCGCAGCGCGAAGCTGCGCGCTGCGCGGAAGGTCGCCTAGGTCGGGCCCGCGGCCGACATGTGTCTGCTCTTCGCCGGTCGCTCCGACGTATCCTCAGGGTCGAGATGCCGTATCGGTTGGGGCCGAGATCGCTTGTCCGTCCGTCAGGTCGTTCCCGACGCCTATCGCGCGCCCGCGCGGTGTCGGTCGGTACGTTTGCCTTCCTGTTTATCGCCGGAGCCGCCGCCGGGCTCTGTTTCCTTCACCTATGGCAGACGACGAGGCTGCACGATCTGACGGCGTCCACGCAGGCGGCCGCTGAGGCGCTCGCGGACATCGAAGGTGTGAATCGAGTCCTCGAGTTTCAGATCGAGCAGGCGTTCTCGCTGGAGCGGGTCGCGCGGATCGCGCGCGAACGGCTGGGCATGACCGAACCGACCGTCGTTCACTATGTACCTCTCGCCGCGGACGGATCCGACTGATCGGACGATGAAGCGGAGGGGACGGATCGCGGCGGCGATCCTGATCGTCTGCGCTGCAGTGATTGTCGGGCGTCTTTTCCAACTTCAGGTTGCTCAGCATGCTTCGTGGACGGCCGCTGCGGCGGCGATCCAGGAACGGACGGTCGAGCTGCCGCCGCGCCGCGGATCGATCGTGGACCGCGACGGGGAACTGCTCGCGTTCGACGTTCGGGCAATGGCGATCGCCGTCGACGGAATCAACGCCAATGAACCGGATACGCTAGCGCGAATCCTCGCAGAGGAGTTGCGCCTCGCGCTGGACGAGGTCTCAAACCTCGTCCAGCGCGCAAGCTACTTCACTTGGGTCGATCGGCGGGTCGACCTCGAGACGGCGCAGCGGATCGAGCGGCGGGCGCGGGAGGCGGGCGCGTACGGGCTCGTCCTCGTCGACACCTGGAAGCGCTGCTACCCGCAGGGATGCTTGGCATCCAACGTTCTCGGGTTCGTCGGGACGGACGGCGGGGGCCTCGAAGGGATCGAGCTGGCGTTCGATGAGCACCTGCGCGGCGAGCCGCGAACGCTCCACGTGCTCGAGGGGGCCGATGGCCGGACGTACGAGATCGAGGTCGTTGAGGAGGGCCGGCCGGGCGACGACTTGGCGTTAACGCTCGATGCCGAGCTTCAGTTCCTTTGCGAGGAGGAAATCGCAGCGGGGGTGGGAAGGTACCGCGCCGACGGCGGAATGATCGTCGTCCTCGATCCAACGACCGGCGACGTCCTCTCCATGGCTCAAGATACGACCTACGACCTGAACCGCTTCTGGACCTCGACGGCCGATGAGCGGCGAAACCTCGCCGTGACGCACTTGTTCGAGCCGGGATCGAGCTTCAAGGTCTTCACCGGATTGGCGGCGCTTGACGCCGGTGTCGTGGCAGTTGGGGATACGTTCGACGGGAACGACGGGATTGAGGTGTCCGGCCACGTGATGCACAACGCCGACCGGATCTCGTATGGGAGCGTCACGTTCGGGCAGATCATCGAGGACTCGATCAACACGGGGATGATCCGGGTCGCGCAGCGCCTTGGAGAGGGGCCGCTGCACGACATGCTCGCCGAACTCGGGTTCGGCCAAGTGACCGGGATCGAGCTTCCCGGTGAGGTAGCCGGAATCCTGCGGGATGTGAAGGACTGGTCCGGCCTGGCGCTGGCGTCGACCTCGATCGGTCAATCGGTCGCGGTGACCGGGATTCAGCTCGCTCGCGCGATGGCTGCCGTCGCCAACGGTGGCATCCTCGTCGCCCCGCGCATCGTCCGCTCGGCCGGTGCCCGTGACACGAACGTCGAAACGGCGATCGTCGCGTCGGGCGGCGCGTGCGCGACGATGCGAGACCTGATGGTCCGCGTTGTCGAAACCGGGACCGGCATCCTGGCGGCGATCGACGGATTCCCGATCGCCGGCAAGACCGGGACGGCGCAGAAGGCGGTGCCCGGGCGAGGCTACGTCGACGGGAAATACACGTCGCTGTTCGCCGGGATCCTTACGGCCGAGAACCCCGAATACGTCGTGCTTGTCGTCCTCGACGAGGTGAAGGCCACGTCCGTGGGCGGCGGCTCGACGGCCGGACCGATCTTCCGCGCGACCGCGTCTCGCCTGATCCATCATGAGCAGCTCGTCCCGGCCGCCTCGTACGGATCATCGCCGTAGGTGGATCGCCAGCATCGATAGGTCGGCCTGCGATACCCCCGGAACACGGCAAGCCTGCCCGAACGACCGGGGTCGCACACGGGAGAGCAGGTCGCGCGCCTCCATGGACAGGTTCGATAGCTCCTCGTACCGCAGGTCGGCCGGGACGGCGAGCCGTTCGAGCTGCGCCAGTCGGTCGATCTCGCGCCGGTGCTGCGCCAGGTAGCCGGCGTACTTGCCTTCGATCTCGACTTCGTCGTGTACGTCGGCCGGGTACCCGTCGTTCGGCACCAGGTCGGCGAGCCGGACCGCGGGGCGCCGGAGCAGCTCGAACAACGACACGCCGTTGTGCCGGAGAGGCGCCGTGCCGCGCGCGGCGAGCCGTGCGTTGATCGGATGAGAGGGCCCGATCCGGGCGGTCTTCAGCTTGGAGGTCAGCCGCTCGATCCGCGCCTTCCGATCGAGGACCCGCTCGTAGCAGCCGTCCGGAAGAAGCCCGAGGCTGTGGCCGAGCTTCGCAAGCCGCAGGTCGGCGTTCCCCTCCCGAAGCGAGATCCGGTACTCGGCTCGTGACGGGAGCATTCGGTACGGCTCGGTGATCCCCTTGGTGACGAGGTCGTCGATCAACACGCCGATAAACGCCTGGCCCCGAGACAGCACCAGCGGTTCCGCTCCGCGGATCGCGCGAGCGGCGTTGATCCCCGCGAGCAGCCCCTGCGCCGCCGCCTCCTCGTAGCCTGTCGTCCCGTTGATCTGGCCGGCGAAGTAGAGCCCGGCGGTCCGCTCGGTCTCCAACGAGGTGCGAAGGTGAATCGGGTCGATGAAGTCGTACTCGATGTTGTAGCCGTACCGCTCGATGTGGGCGCACTCGAGCCCCTCGATTGAACGGACGATCTCCTCCTGGATCTCCGGCGCCATGGCGGTGTAGATCCCCTGCAAGTAGATCTCGCTGCTTTCCCGCCCTTCCGGCTCGAGGAAGACCTTGTGCTCCGTCCGGTCGGGGAACTTGACGATCTTCGTTTCGAGCGACGGGCAGTGCCGCGGCCCCTCCCCGCTCATCAGTCCGGCGTAGATGGCGCTTTTCGCCAGCTTCCCCCGGATGATGCGATGGGTCGTTTCATTCGTGTGCGTCACGAAGACGGGGAACTCGTCCGGCAGGGTTCGCGGTTCGCTCCAGAACGAGAACGCGAGCGGATCGGAGCTCGTCGGCTGTCGCTCGAGGCGGCCGACGTCTACGGTCTGCCGGTGGACGCGCGGCGGGGTTCCGGTTTTCAACCGGTTGAGTGTGAACCCGAGCCGTTCGAGCGACTCGGCCAGCCCGCGGGACGGCGGCTCTCCGGCCCGACCGGCGGCGTAGCCGACATCGCCCATGAGCACGCGACCGCGCAGGAACGTTCCGACCGCCACGATCACCGCCGATCCGCGAAGCTCGACCCCACCGCGGAGCCGGACCGCCGCGATCCGGCGGTCGCGAACCACCAGATCCTCGACCATCCCCTCGATCAGCTCGAGGCCGTCCTCGGCCGCGAGGATCCTCTTCCAGACGCGCGCGTACGCCGACCGATCCGCCTGGGCCCGCCGGGCCCGCATCGCCGCCCCTTTGCTCGTGTTGAGCAAGCGGACGTGGATCGCTGACTCATCCGCGATCTGCGCCATCGCGCCGCCGAGGGCATCGATCTCGCGGACGAGCTGCGACTTGCCCGGTCCGCCGATCGCCGGATTGCACGGCATCTTGCCGATCTCGTTCGCGTCAATCGTGATCAGCGCGGTCGAGGCGCCGAGTCGGGCGGCTGCCGATGCGGCCTCGCATCCGGCGTGCCCGGCCCCGACGACGATCACGTCGTAGGTTCTCATACTCGGAAGGTACGCCCAAGCGCTGCCCTACTCCCCGCCCTTCCCCTTCAGCCAGTTGAACAGCTCGATCGGGACCGGGAAGACGATCGTCGACGCGTTCTCGGCCGAGATGTCGTTCAGCGTTTGGAGATAACGCAGCTGGAGGGCCGAAGGGTTTCGCTCGATGATCGCCGCGGCCTCGCCGAGCTTCGTCGCGGCCTGCAACTCGCCCTCGGCGTTGATCACCTTGGCGCGTCGGTCACGCTCCGCTTCGGCCTGACGGGCGATCGCTCGCTGCATGTCGGCCGGAAGCTTGACGTCCTTGATCTCCATCGTCTTGACCTTGATCCCCCACGGATCGGTTTGCTCGTCGACGATCTGCTGTAGCTGTAGGTTGATCGCGTCGCGCTCGCCGAGGATCTGATCGAGCTCGAATCCGCCGAGGATGCTGCGCAGCGTCGTCATCGCAATCTGGCGCGTCGCTTCGAGGTAGTTCTGCACCTCGACGACGGCGGCGCTCGGATCGATGACGCGGAAGAACAGCACCCCGTTGACCAACGCGGAAACGTTGTCCTTGGTGATCACTTCCTGGGGTGGAACGTCGAGGGTGACCGTCCGCAGGCTGACCTTCACCATCTTGTCGATGATCGGGATGATCAGGAAGATCCCGGGTCCCTTGGCACCCACCAGCCGACCGAGGCGGAAGATGACCCCGCGCTCGTACTCCCGGACGATCTTGATGGCGTTGGCGAGGAACAGCAACACGAGAACGACGATCGCTCCGACGGCGGTATACATAGGCTCTCGCCTCCTTGTTCGGATCGCGGTACGATCCTCTCGGATGGTAGGTGGGTCGTCGATCGGTGTCAATCGTGCAAGGTGATCGGTAGGTTCGATATACTCTGCGCGATCTTCGCGCACCGAGATGGGGGTGGCATGGCACGTCGTCGGTTGATCGCCGGAAACTGGAAGATGAACAAGACGCCCAAGGAGAGCGCGGCATTCATCGACGCATTCCTGGGCAAACTCGGGGACATCCGTGGCGTGCAGGTTCTCCTTATCCCCCCCTACACAAGCCTCGAATCGGCCGGCGGCCGCCTCGCCGGCTCACCGGTCGGGCTCGGGGCGCAGGACCTCCATCATGAGCCGTCGGGCGCCTTCACGGGCGCGGTCTCCGCGGCGATGCTCGTCGCGTGCGGCTGCAACTATGTTCTCGTCGGACACTCTGAGAGGCGGCACGTCTTCGGCGACGACGACGCGGCCGTTCGGAGGAAACTCCACGCGGCGCTCGACGCTGGCCTGCTCCCGATCCTCTGCGTCGGCGAGACGCTCGACGAGCGGAGGCGCGGCGAGGCGAAGGAGATCGTGAATCGGCAGCTCGACCGGGGGCTCGAGGGCGTCGGACTCGACCGGATCGACCGGATCCTTATTGCCTACGAGCCGGTCTGGGCCATAGGGACAGGCGAGACGGCGACGCCCGAGCAGGCGCAGGAAGCGATCGCCGGGATCCGTGCCTGGGTCTCGGACCGGTTCGACGCGGAGATCGTCGAGCGGATACGCATCCTGTACGGCGGGTCCGTCAAACCCGAGAACGTCGGCGATCTCGTCGCACGGCCGGACATCGACGGAGCGCTGGTCGGAGGCGCTTCGCTCGACCCCGAGGCGTTCGCAGCGATCGTGGAGGGGGCGCAGTGAAGATCCTCCGGACGATTCCGAACCAGATCACGATTTCACGCATCGCGTTCGTCCCGTTGCTGATGTTCCTCATCCTGTACGAGTCGGATGTCACCCGGATCATGGCCATGGTCCTCTTCTTCCTCGCAGCCGTCTCTGACGCGGCCGACGGGTATATCGCGCGAAGCCTCAAGCAAACCTCGCTGTTCGGGAAGTTCGCCGATCCGATCGCCGACAAGCTCCTCATTGCCGGTGCGCTAATCGCCCTGCTCCAGCTTGGCGAGCTGGGCGCGTGGGCGGTCATGCTGATCATCGCTCGCGAATTCCTAGTGACCGGACTGCGGATCCTGGCAATCTCCGAAGGGCAAGCGCTTGGTGCGAGTCTTCTCGGCAAGGGGAAGACCATCTCGCACGTCGCCCTCGTGCTGGCGATCCTGATCGATCGCTCGTTCGCGCTGGGTCCCGGAGGGGATGTGGCGAAGGCCGTCTGCCTCGGGCTCGCCCTGGCGCTTTCCGTCGTCTCGGGAGCCGAGTACTTCTACCGCTCTCGGCGTCTGTTCGCCTGAGCGCCGGTGCCGAGATCCTCCCGGAACGGATCGCGGCATCCCTCGTCCGCGCCTCCCCCCGCATCCGGCAGGCCACCTGTGGCGCGATCGCACTCGACGCCCCGCGCGCGCGATCGCTAGAATGGTCGAAGGGAGGTCAGACCTTTGAGAGCGCGCAGCTCCATTCTTCACTACCTCGGCGTGATCCTCGTGGCGTTCTCCGTGCTGCAGGCGGCTCCGCTGATCGTCAGCGCGATCTTCAGCGAGACGGTCCGCTTCCCGGTGCGGATCTACGCCATCCCGGCGGTGATCGCAATCGGACTCGGCACGGCGCTGATCGCGTTCTTCCGTCCCCGGGTCCTGTCGGCGGGCGCCGCGATGGCGATCGGAGCGCTCGGCTGGTTCGTCCTCTCGTTGGTCGGCGCGATCCCGTTCTGGCTCGCGCTGGACATCACGTACCTTGATGCGTTCTTTGAGACGGTCAGCGGGTTCACGACGACCGGAGCGACGATCCTCACCGGGCTGCAACTGCTGCCGAAGAGCCTGCTCCTCTGGCGAGGGATGACGCAGTGGATCGGCGGGCTGGGGATCTTCACGTTGTTCCTGCTCGTGGTCCGCGAGGGCGGACAGCGGCACGTCCTCCTCGGTGCGGAGGCACACAAGGCCCGATCGGAGCGCTTCTCGCCGGGCGTCTTCACGTCGCTTCGGATCCTGTGGACGGTCTACGGCGGACTGACGATCTCCTGTGCGCTCATCCTGTGGGCCGAGGGAATGGGCGTGTTCGATGCGGTCGTCCACGCCCTTACCGCGCTGTCGACCGGCGGATTCTCGACGTACGACGACAGCATCGGCCACTTTGCCGCCGCAGGGATCGGTCGGCCGGTTGCGATCGAGTACACGATCCTCGTGTTCATGCTCCTCGGAGGAACGAGCTTCCTCGTTCACTGGGGTCTGCTGCGCCGGCGGTGGCGCGCGGTCTGGCGGAACACGGAGCTTCGCGCATGGCTGACGCTGTTGCTGATCGCGTCGGCATTGGTCATCGTCGGGGATCGGGGTCGGATCGCCGAGATCGGCGTGCACGAGCACGTCCGTCGGTCGCTGTTTCACGTCGTTTCGATCGCGACGACGACCGGGTACACGATCCGGGAGCTCGCCTCCCCCTGGTTCTCGCCGTTGACGGTGCAGGTCTTCTTCCTGTTGATGGTCGTCGGCGGCTGCGTCGCGTCGACGGCGGGCGGGTTGAAGGTCCAGCGGATCGTCGTCCTCGGCCGTCTGTTTCGGCGCCAGCTCCGAGGCACGATCCGGTCGCCGAGGGAGGCAAACCCACTCACGTTGGACCGTCGCATCCTGGCCCCAAGAGAGGTCGAGCGAACGGTCGCGATCGCCGTTGCGTGGACCGCGGCGACGGCGGCGGTCTGGATTGCCACGTTGCTCTTGTCGGACCTCGGTGCGTGGGGTTCGCTGTCCGCAGCCGCTTCTGCGCTCGGGAACGTCGGGCCGAGCGCGGTCGAAACGTCGGTGTTCCTCGGGCTCGGCCCGGGCGTCAAGGTCTGCTATATTCTTGCGATGGTCGCGGGCCGGCTGGAGATCCTGCCGTTCTTGCTCATCTTCTCACGACGCGCGTGGAGGTAGGGGGGCCGATGAGAATCGTCATTGCGGGTGCGGGGGTCGTCGGGCGGCGACTGGCGGCGCGGCTGGCCGTCGGGCGACACGACGTGGTGATCATCGATTTGAACCGTGAGCTGTGCGACGCAGTCTCGGCCGAGTACGGCGTCGTCGCGATCTGCGGCAACGCCACCGATATCGCGACGCTCGAGGAGGCGGAAGTCGGCCGGGCGGCCGTCGCCGTTGCGCTGATGGGGCTGTCCGCGGACAACCTGGCGTTCTCCTTGTTGGCGCACGGTGCCGGCGTCGAACGGATCATCGCGCGCATGCCGAACCCGCGGTATCGGGCCGCCTACGAGCGGGCCGGCGTGACCAGCATTCTCGACGCGACTGGCCTGTTTCTTGACCGGCTCGTCCTCGAGATCGAGCGTCCGCCGGTCCATCAGGTGGCAACGATCGCCGACGGCCAGGGCGCGATTGTGTGGATCACCGTAGCGGATAGGTCGGCCGCAAGCGGTCAGGCGCTCGACGACCTACGCTCCGACCGCCGGTTCCCACGCGGTTGCATCGTCTCCGGCCTTCTCCGCGCCGAGGGGGAGCGACTCCTTTTCCCGGCCGGTCGCGATCGTCTGCTTCCGGGAGACCAGGTTCTCCTGGTCGGGACGATCGATGGGGTCACCCGAGCGGCCGATCTGCTCGGCCAGCGGGAAGGGTTCGCGTCGCGGCTGTTCCGTCGTCATCGCGGCGCCGCCGACGAGGAGGAGAAAGCGCACGCGCGCCTCGAGGCGGCGGTCGAGAGCGAGCCGGAACCGGAGAACCTCGAGGAAGAGATCCGGGACGTCAACGTTCCCGAGAGCTAGCGGGCTCCGTTGTCCTTGGACGCCGCCGGCGCGCGCTCGACCGTAACGTTGGAGAACATGAGATGCACGAGGACGTTGCCGCCCGGTCCGTCCTCATAGAGAAGCAGCGTCAGTTCCAGTCTATCGGGGTCGGAGAAACCGGTCTTCTCGCGCAGCAGCGGGCTGAACACGAGACCCTGTTGGCGGATCGAGCCGTCGTCCTGACGCACCGCGTCGGCGACCGCCCAGAATCCGCTTAGCCCGGCCAGGCGGCGATCCCGATCGACGGTGAGATCGAAGCGGCTCCGCCCGGCGACCTGCGCCATCGTCTCCGGCAGACGCCTCTCGCCGAGGCCTGTGCTTCCGTGGACGAGGGCGTCGAGCCACACCTCGGCCGATTCGTCGACGGACGAGACGAGACCCCAACTCCGACCCACGACCGAGCCGTCGCGAAGAGTGAGAGGCGGTGCGGGCTCCGCCGATTCGATCGACAGGCGGACCGTCCCGGCGCTGCCGTCCGCACTCAGGCGGACCGTCGCCGAGCCGACCACAGGGCGGACGGCCTCCCCGCCAGCGTAGACGAACGGGTCAAGCGAATCGCCGATGACGCGGGGCTCTCCCGCGAGAATCTGCCACTCGGCGCGGAAGACACGGGGCGCGACCCACAGCCAGCCGGCGGCGATCAACGTCAGCCCGACGGCCAGCCAGAGCAACGGTTTCGTCATGGGTCGGCCCTCTCCACTACCGGGACACGGTGAACGGCTCCTGAAACGCGAGGATCCCGCTAAGCGCCGTTCGGACGAAGTACCGTCCCGCCTCGAATCCGGACAGATCGAGCGTGTACAGTCGCCAGTCCCCCTCGCCAACGATGTCCTCGTCCCGTCGGATGATCTCACCGCTCGACGTAGTCCAGTCGACATCGAATGGCTCGCGGTCCTCCATGGAGGTGAAGTGAACGACGAGTCGGACGGTGTCCTGGGAGGCGGAGAAACGGTCTGTCTCGCGGCGTCCGACGTAGCCGCCTCGTTTTTCCTGAGCCTCCGCGTAGAGGCCGTAGCGCATCATGCGGAAGTAGGTGCTCGTCAGCATCCAGGCGATGTCGTCGGCGATCTCGGTGGCGGCGTTGGCGAGCAGGGCGTCGAACCCCCCGAACGAGCTCTCCGCAGGCAGGGAGATGGAATCGGAGCCATCGAGGTCGAACGCCCGCTCGATCTGGCCGGTGGCTACGTCGATGACTTCGATTTGCGCCAGGACGCGGACCGAGTACTTGACGCCCGGGACCCGGGTGACGCACTGCCCGCCGGACCAGTCGACACAGACGGTCGTCTCGTCGGACCGCGTGTCGACGGCGTAGACTGAGCCGGTGATCAATTTGGTCACCCCGGCGAGCGATCCGATCTCGATGGCGCTCGCAGCGTCGATCGCTCCCGCGGCGCTGATCGCCCGTTCGATCAGCAGAGCGTCCAGTTCGGCGCGAGAGAAGACGTCGATCCCGGGGCTGTTGGCGAGTTTCGCCTCGGCGCGCGAGCGGACGGTCTCCTCGATCCCGTCCCAGGTTGAGCTGTTGCGGAAGCCGAGGATCGCCACGTCGAACTGCGTATCACTGACGGAAGCCGAATTCGGCGGCTCCGGGACGTAGAGGAACATCAACGTGGCAATCAGCAGCACGCCGATCACAACGGCGATCAGGATGGATGCCGAGTCGTCCATCGAACCCTTCCTTTCACGGTTTTCTGTTTCGAGAGTATGAGAGCCAAGGGCGCGGAATCAAGGGCCGAACCGAGCGGCGCACAGGTGTTGGCGGGCGGCGGAGCAGGCTGCGATGTCGGCCTGCTCGACGTTTCGACCCTCGAGATACGTAACGACGAACGCACCGGCAAAGGCGTCCCCGGCGCCGGTCGTGTCGACCGCGTCGAGCGGCTCGACCCGTCCCTCGTGCCGCGCATCGCCGGCCCAGGCGAGAGAGCCGTCGGCGCCCAGCGTGAGCGCTCCGACCGCGGACCGAGCGGCCAGACGATTCACGATTGCATCCGGCGTCAGTGCGCCGGTGAGGAGCTCTCCTTCGGTTCGGTTCGGGAACAGCCACGTCCCGCGCGGAAAACGGCCGAGGAACGCCGGGACGCCGTGGGCGTGGATCAGATTTGCCGGTGGCGGATCGACCGAAACGGACAGATTGCGGGCGGCGGCGGCCTCGATCGCGCGTTCAACCGCCGGGCGCTGTGCCGGCGAGATCAACGCGTACCCGGAGATGTGCAGGTGATCCGCGCCGTCGAAGGCGGCTCGGTCGATCCGGTTTGGGTGGATTTCATCGTTGGCTCCGCGCGAGCAGATCATCGTCCGTTCGCCCCCGTGCTGGAGAGCGAGGATCACGCCGGACGGACGGTCGACCCGCTGCACGATCGGTTTGACGCCGGCGTCCTCGAGAGAGCGGATGAGCAAGTCACCGACCAGGTCGTGTCCGACCGATCCAAGGAACGTCACCGACGCCCCGTGCGCGGCTGCGGTGCGAGCGAACGTCCCCGCCGACCCGCCTGGGGTCACTCTCACGAGGTCGCGTGCCTCCTCACCCGGCGCCAGATCCAGTCGTTGCCGAGCGTGAACGTCGAGATTGAGGTCGCCGAGGACAACGATGTGGCTCATCCGTTCGATCGGAGGCCGGCGATCGCGCTGGCGAGCGCCCGGACCCGTTCGGCGTCGATCGGTCCAGCGACGGCGCCGTCCTGCTTGAGGAGCGTTCCGACGATGAACCCGTCGGCGTCACGGTACGTCGACACGTTGTCGATCCGGACCCCGCTCCCGACGAAGACGGGGAGCGACGTGATCGACTTGACCGCCTGAAGATCGTCCGGAGATGTCCGGCGACCGGTCCCGATGCCGGAGACGATCAGGGCGTCCGGCCGGTTTCGCTCGGCGTCGACGGCGGCCTCCTCGATGCGGGTCGGATGCGCTGCGTGTTTGACGTGGACGTCGGCCAGGATCCTCGTTCTTGTGCCGAGATCGCGGCGCAGCCAGTGAAGGTCGCGCGCTGCGCCCTCGATCATCCCTTGATCGGTGAACGCGACACCGCAGAAGACGTTGACCCGGATGAACGCCGCGCCGGTGGCAACGGCGATCGCCATCGCGGCGAGCCCGTCGTTCCGGAGGACGTTGACGCCGACCGGAAGATGGGCCTTCTCAACGAGCTGATGGACGATGACGGACATCATCGCGACGGTCTCGCTCGGCGCGGTCACTCCGTACGGCGCGTCCCCGAAGTTCTCGACGATCACGCCATCGGCGCCGCCGCTTTCCAGCGCTTGCAGGTCCCGCAGCGCGGTACCAAGAATCCGGGAGAGGCCGTCCGGGATGTAGTTCACGCTTCCCGCCAGTGGGAGAAGATGGATCATCCCGACGAGCGGCTTCTCCACGGCGAACGGTTCCATGGGGCCAACTATAAGGATAGCCTCCGCGCCGTACCAGGGCTCCGGCTGGCGAAGTAAGATAGGCGACGCCAAGGAGGCCGACGAGATGAAGGACCCGGCTTGCAGTGCTCCTCCGGCAGACGGCCCGCTGCCTCATCCGATCGAGGTCGATCGGATGCCGCCGGTCGAGGGGCTGTGCGTCCCGGAAACGTTCTACACCGTTCTCGAAGTCCCGGCGCCGTTGGCCGGGATGGTTCGGCCGAACGATCGAACGCCGTGGGAACGGCTGGCGGCGACCGGATTCCGCTACGTCGTCTGCCTAACGGATGACGCTCCGAGCTACGATCCGGCCCCGATCGAGGTGCTCCACTCCGTCAGGCTCGTGGACTTGGCCGGTGGCCTCACACCGGCCGAACCCGAGGCGGAGAGGAGGCGGATCCTCGATGCCGTCGACCGGGTGTACGGTGCGATCCGGTCCGGCCGTGGCGTGATCGTCCATTGCGCTGGGGGGACCGGCCGAACTGGCACAGTAGTCGGTGGCGTCCTGAGGCGACTTGGGTACGCCTCGGATGACGTGCGTGCCTACCTCTCTCGGCTGCACCGAACGCGCCAAACCGACTGGCCGGAATCCCCGTGGGCCGGCCTTCTCCTCGACCGGATCGACCCGGCCTAGTGTGTCGTGAGCAGAACGAGGATGACGCCCTCGGCTCCGGTCATCGGCTCGAGCGCCTTGCCGACCAGCGCGCACGGGCAGGGCTCGGATCCGTCCCAGCGCATCGCTCGGCCGGGTGCTGACGAGGTGACGAGGAGATCACCGATTCGGACCGGTCCGCCCTCGTCGGTCACCTTGACCGGAACGATTCCGACCAGCGCCACGACGGCGCGCTGACCGTTTGCGCCTTCCTCGCCGAGGATCATCCCCGGCCTCGTCGCGATCACGCCGGCGACCCGCGCGGAGCAAGCGCTGACCGACAGGCGGTGCGATCCGGGGCGGAGCGGATCGAGCTCGACGACGTCACCCGGGCCGACCGGCTCGGAAACCGACATCCACTCGGCGACGTCGGCCGATCCCGACTGGAACGAATCGGCGTGGACGGTCCCATCAGCGAGGACGGCTCCATCGGAACGAACCCGGAAGGTCGCGGCCGTCTGCGGTGGCGGGAGCGCGATGGTGAACGAGTAGTCGAGGCACGGTCCGTAGTCTTGCCCCGACTGGTCGATCAGCAAGTAGTACGTGCCGGCCGCCGCGTTGTACTCGATGTGGGAGGCGGTGCCATTGTAGTCGTCGTTTGTCGCCAGCGGCGCCCCCCCACACGTGTCGTAGAGGCCGATCACCGTGTCGGCGCTCGCTCCGTGGAGCGTCGTGTCGACGACGACGACGGCTGGAGCGGCGATGGCAAACGTGAACCAATCTTGGTTTGCGTCCTCGAAGTGCGCGATCGCCGACGAGAACTGCGTGGCGACGGTCCCGAGATCATAGGCACTCGCGCACGCGTCGTTCGCCTCGTACGGATCGGGAATGCCGGCCAGCGGACCGAGCGTCGGATCGCCGAGAACCGTCAATCCGTAGAAGTACCGGCGCTCAGTCAGATCGAACCCCCCGACCGCGCGCTGATTGAACCAGGTGAAATAGGCATCGGCGACGGTGGCTCCCGTCGACATGGGCGTGTAGAAGCTCGGGTACCCGTATAGGCCACCGGTCTTCGTGCTCCCGATCGCTACGAGACCGAACGAGCCGTTGACGTACCAACCACCGACGTAGTCGGTCTCGACGTAGCGGCAGGCAGAGCAGACGTACAGAAGGTAGTACGTCGCGGCCGGGTCGTCCGCGATCACATCGGTGTAGGACATCCATTCCCAGGTTGCATGACTGTCTCGATAGAAGCCGTGCCCCCCCGGCGAGCCGTGGGACATGACGTGCACGAATTCGCGGTTCTGTACGTAGCGAGTCCTGTAGTCGGCTCGTGTCGTCGCCTCCGGATCGGTCACGAACGCCACGTTCCCGGAGCCGTAGGTGAGACAGAGGTCGAGCTTCGTGCACGTGTCGGCGTAGTCGTACCAGTCGTCGTCGTTGTAGGCGAGCGCCCCGCGGTCTGGGCACAGCTGCCCAATCCGGTAGCGATGGTTCTTGTCGAAGTAGGCGGAGAGGAGTTCGACCTCCGTCTTCCCGGTGTACGTGAGCGGCGAGAAGGTCAGCCGACCGACCCAGATCTCCAGTCCGACGTCGCCCGATCCGGCGCCGTGCGAGTCGAACAGGCCGTCGGTGTCGCCGTCCGTCCAGGTCCCGTCGAGGTCCATGTAGTACAGGTCGCACGGGAACTCCGAATGGTTGTTAAAGAAGTCGTCATCCATCTCGAACCAAGGCACCGGCCAATCGCCGATGAGGACGGCCCCGACGATCTGGGAGTTGGCGAACTCGGTTTGAAGCCAGGCTCGGAGCGCGGCCGGCGTGGCGAAGTCGCCGACCAGGGTCGAGACGGTATACCCCTGCGCCGTGAGATCAGCTATATACTGGTCAACTTCCGCGGTCAGCGATCCGTGAACGGAATCGCGGACAAGAACCCGGATCGCCCCGGTCCCCGGGGGAACTGGCTTGGCGGGTGGCGGAATGATTCCGATGGAGCTTCGATGCATCGGCTGGGCCGCGGTCCACTCCGCGTGAGTGATCGGTTCTCTTCCCGTAGGGTCCATCCATCTCGTGACCTCGATGTCCGGTTCTTCGGACGGCTGAGCTGTGTCCGCGGTGCCTGCGCTCCCAAGGCACAGAATCACCAGTAGCGTCAGCCCGAACGCGAGATGTGACGCCCGCCGCGTTTGCTCTTCCCCCTCGCTTTCGGGCCTCACCCGCACCCGCCCTCCTCGGACTCCGTATAGATGAAACCGTACAAGATGAGTTGAATCTAATACTCTGCTCCGGTCCTGTCAAGTGGTGTGCCGCGTCGGCAGGTCGGATCTCAGTGGCTGCGCGATGCAACCACCGGGACGAGCGGGAGGATCGTCGGCTGCGAGCTATAGCGCTCCGGGATCTCGCCGATCTCCCAGCCGGCAGTGGTCGGCTCGAGGTAGTAGTACGTTCCCCCGTTCCACGCGTACGGCGGGTTCCGGGGCGGCTCCGGCGGGTCGATGCGGATTCCGATGGCCATGTGGTCCTCCGCAAGGAACGCGAGGAGGACTACGTCATGGCGCATCTGGGCGAGCAGTGCGGCGGCGAGGATCGCCGCGTCCTCACAATCTCCCCTTTGCTCGACGAGCATCTCGAGCGGGTAGCGGGGGTATTCGCACGATTCGCCGGCGTACGGAATCGACTGCACGAAGGCCGTGACGAGGTTCAGCTTCTCCCACGCGCCCAGGCCGGCGTCGGCGGCAAGTCGCTCCAGCTCGTCGATCAGCGAGCGGAGCTGGTCGTCGTCGCGGGGGTCGTTGATGTAGTCGGCGTACTTCTCGTACCCGAGGGTCCGCGGCAGAGTGCGGAAGAAGTGATAGTGCTCGGTGGAGAACCGGTGCGTGAGGCGCCACGTGTGCCCCGCGTACTGCCACGTGTAGTCTCGCTCGATCGACGCGCTTTGGCCGAAGACGAGAGGCGTGATCGAGAGAACGAGAAGGAGTGAAAGGAAGATCGACAGACCGCGCATGGCACCACCCGTAGTCCGATCGCTGGCAAGTGGCGCCGAGGGATCGGGAAGTTGCGGACTTCGTCCGCACCGGCAAGAACCTACGACGGGTCTGTCAAACGGTCATGGGCCGGCGGTGGAGATCCTGTGTCGGTTTCCGAGGTTCTCGAGGGTGCGTCTAGAGCCAGGACTCGATCGTGTCCTTCTGAAGGAGGCTCAGGTGTCCGTTGAACCGAACGACCCCCGTTCGATCGATCAGAAACGCATGCGGCACGCGGGTGACCCCGTAGCGGGTCATCGTCGGCCTGGCGGCCGTGTCGACCTCCCGGAGGCTCACGAACCCGGTGTACCCGCCCTGCGCGAGGAGGGTTTCCGCCTCTCGGTGGTTCGGATTGGTGACGATGTCAACGATGACGAGACCGGCATCGCCGTATGCAAGGCGTAATGACTCCAGATAGGGGAGGGCTGAGACACAGGCGGGACAGCCGCTCGACCAGAATTCGAGAAGGACGACCTGGCCGAGGAAATCGGACAGTCGGACGATCGAGTCGTCGAAGCTCGGCAGTGCGAACTCCGGGGCGCGTGCGCCGGAGTAGGTCCCGGTGGGAACGTTCGCCGCCGCCGCGGGTCCTCGGTCGGCGGTCTCCGGTGGCGCGAGCGCTTGGCTCAGGTCGATGGTGCGGCGTGTGATGTGGCTCGCGCCCTCATTGTCGGTGACGACCAACGTCACGGTGTAGCGGGAGACGTTGGGGTACGTGTGCTCCCTCGTCGGCCCCGACCCGGTCGTGCCGTCGCCGAACAACCACTGGTAGGTCGTGATCGTTC